>Ga0255182_1000280_pt1 | contig 39162 bp, 36 predicted proteins | sample Atl_UVDOM_RepA_8_FD_188420 | JGI IMG/M metagenome (GOLD analysis project Ga0255182, IMG submission 188420) | Freshwater microbial communities from Altamaha River, Georgia, United States - Atl_UVDOM_RepA_8d | ecosystem: Environmental > Aquatic > Freshwater > River | place: USA: Georgia...
CCTGCACGCTGGAACGCCTCCAGCGCCCGCAGGACGCGGCCAGCAGCGGCCCACGGCTCGGCGGCAGGGTCAGGGTGCAGCAGCTCACCAGCGCGACGTAGAGCAGCGTCACGGCGGCCACGGTCGACGCCTAAGCACACCTCGAGCGAGCACCCGTGCTCGGCCTTCAGGCGCGCGGCGTGCAGCTGCTCGACCAGCCAGCCGGGAAGCGGCCGGCCGGTGCGTGCGTGGTCGTCGAGTGCTCGGAGCAGGCGCACGCTAGTCGACCTTGCCCTCGGCCACCGCGACACCCAGCTCGCGCAGGCTCTCGGCAATCGCGCGGCGGGTGGCGCGTGCCTCCCGGTGGAGGGTCGCTTGGATCTGCTTCGGGTCGTCCACGTCGGCTAGCTCACCAGCCAGGCGCGGCGCGAGCGCGTCGAGCTGGGCCGCCACGGTCGCGGCGATGCGGTTGACCACTACGGCCACGAGATCCGATGGCAACATCGACTTGCGCATGATCTCGGTTTCGAGCGAGACCTTCTCGCGCTGCGCGATCGCCAACAGGTCGCGCGGCGTGTCGGTCGTCGGCGCCTTGCGGTCGATGCGCTCCACCTCGCGACGCAAGGCCCAGGTGTACACCTCGCGGATGTCGAAGCAGCTCCGGCCCGCCTGCGGCATGCCTTGCTTGACGTAGTTCGTGATCGAGCGCTGGTCGACCCCGAGGATTTCTGCAATTTCCGGCCTTCGGAATTCAAACACGCTGGATCGCGGCGGAGTTCGCATGCTCTAACCTGCTGATATGGAATGGAAACCCGGAATCTTGGGAGCGAACAATTCGGCGAACCCCGGTCCCAGATGACCCGCAGAACCTTTTGCGTCGAAGGACCCGAGCAATTTGCTATGGGTCCTAACAGGCCACAGAAGCACGGAAGGTAAACGGCTCGGCATACACGTAGACAGCACGCCGCGAACGCGTAACACCTTCACTGCCTGCCCCGCCTAATCCGCTGTGCAGGCGCGTATCGCACGCCGCCTGTCAGGTCGACGGCAATGCGAAGCGAGCGCTCGAACGCCGACACCATGCCGGGTGACGCCTCGCGGGTAGCCAGTGCCTGCAACCTTTGGGTGTAGAACGCACGCATGCCTTCCGGCAGGCGCTCGATCAGTTCGCGGAGTTCGGTGGTGTTCATGCCGCGCCCCTCGGCAGGCGGTAGACGCCCTGGTACAGCTCGACGGCGCCGTCCTGCACGAGCGCCTGTAGCAGCACGCTCGCGAGTTCGGCGCTGCTCACGACGCTGGCCGCTTCATCGGCCACGATGCCGTGCCGGCTGTTGATGACGGCTTCGAGGATGGCGCCTTTCGCCTGTCGGCACATCTCAGCCAGCGCAACGGCCGCTTGGTCATGTGCCTGCGCCACGGCCTGCGTCTGGCGTGCTGCCTCGGCGGCGGCGTGGTGCTTGTTGAACATCGGGGTGATCGTGGTCATGTGGTGGTCTCCTATGGGTTTAGAACGGCGAGCCGTCCGGTGTGGTCGCGTCGAGGTACAGCTGTGCCAGCGCGGCCACCCTCGGCGCGATCTCATGCAGTGCGGTATGCAATGCGCCGGAGAGGCTGCAGTCCTCTCGGTCGAGATTCGTCTCTTGCTGCAGGATGTTCGCCAGCGTGGTCGCGGCTTCGTTGAGATCCTCAAGCACTAGGTTCGGCCGCACATACTTGGCGTAGTTGATCGTCATTGCGCTATCTCCTTCGCGGCACTCGCCGCAGTTCGTCGGGTTGACTGGCTCACAAGATCGCGAATTCGCCTTGGCGGCAGTAGTCAATGAAGTCGAGCAGCAGCTCGCGATCTGCCGCGAACCACTCTTCAGGCGGTGACTCGGCCGAGACAGCCGGTTGGCGCGGGTGGCATTCGGCCAGCTCGTACTCTTCGAGGAAGCGTTCCACGACTTCGGCGAAGTCGGCCGGCCGCTTGTACGGCAACAGGCGCGCCGCCACGGCGCTGTCCGGCATCGCCGCTAGCGCCTTCTCCAGTGCGCCGGCAATCGCACGCGCGTCCTCGGCCGTCACGGTCTGGCCGTCGTTGGACAGGTAGCCGCCGGACCAGTCGGGATCGCCGGCCGCCTGGTAGTAGGCCGGCGCCGCAGTCCCGGCCGGTTGCCAGCCGTGGCGTTGTGCGAGGTCGAGCACCATTCCCCAGCCGAAGTTCGAGAACCGGAAGTAGCCATTCGGTGCGTTGCGTTGAAGGTCCATACCCATGTGTCGTTCTCCTGTAGTGCGTCTGCTTTGAGTCCCGCCAACCTCGCCAACACATTCGGCGAGGTTGGCGAGGTGTCATCGTTGGCGCGCCATGCGTTTCGCGTAGGCAATGCGCCACGACTTTTCGAGGTTGAGCGTGCTCTGGCGCGGCGGCTTCGGCGCGTCGTTACGCCATGACCACGGCGGCTTGAAATTGAAATTGCCGGCGAGTTGAGCAAAGGCGGTCCCGGAGGCCTTTGCATGGTCCTTGCCGCGCGCCTCGTGGATGTAGCGCAGTTCCTGAAACAGCTCGTAGAAATCGGCGACCGAAAGCCGCTGGCGGTCTGTGTTGCTGTTGTGCTCGACAAGCGCGCCGGCCTTGAAGTCGACGACGTTGCGGCGGGTCAGTTCGTGGCCGCACTCGTGGCACACGCGCTGGCCGGGTTCCATGACGGCGCGGCATTCGGGACACGGGAAATAGTCCGACTCGTGCTTGCGCGGCTTCTTGTCGCTTCGCTTGTCGATTGCCGACAGCTCCGGCGGATCGAAGGTCTCGACCTTGCCGTGGCGCAGGACGTTGCACGCATGGTCGAGCACGAGCGCGTCCGTCTTGCCGGGATACGGACGCATCACACGGCCGATTTGCTGGATGTGCAGCGCGAGGCTCAGCGTCGGCCGCGCGAGGATTGCACAGCTCGCCATTGGCTCGTCGAAGCCGACCGCGAGCACGGCCACGGAGCACAGCACCTTGGTCTCGCCGCGGCGGAAGCGCTCGAAGATGGCGACGCGCTCCTCGTCCTCGGTGTGGTGGTCGATGTGCTCGGCCGCGACGCCGGCCGCGGTGAAGGAGTCGCACAGCTCGCGGGAGTGCGCGATGTCGACGGCGAACACGATGGTAGGCCGGTCGCTGGCGCGCTCCTGCCAGTGCTCGATCACGTCTCCGATGATGGTGCGGTTGCGCATCAGCGCCGACAGCGCCTTGGCCTCGAAGTCGCCAGTCGCGGCGACGCCGACCGACCGCAGTGCGTCGCGCACGTCGTCGCCATGCGGGACGAAGTACCGGCAGCCGATCAGGTGGCCGGCCTCGATCAACGCCTGGTAGCTCGGACCGCGCACGAGCGCACCGAAGCTCTGCGCCAGACCGTCCCGGAGCGGCGTGGCCGACAGGCCGAGCACGTGCGCATTGGGGACCGCTCGCGCGACCACGTCGTGGTGCTTGAAGCGAATATGCGCTTCGTCGAGCACCACGAGCGTGACGCGGTCGAGCACGGCACGCACCTCCGGCCGCTCCCAGCGCGCCGCAAGGGTCTGCACGGTGCTGACGACGACTGGCTCGTAGCCGCGCACGAAGGTTTCATCGCCACGCAGCAGCCCGGTGAGCATGCCGTACTTGATCGAGTACCGCGCGCGGGTCTGGCCGGCGAGGGTCTTGCGGTCAACGACGAAGAGCGTACAGCCGCCGGCCGCCTCGACGGCCTTTGCGAAATGCACCGACAGCTCCGTTTTGCCGCCACCGGTCGGCAGCCACGCCAGGACGGCGCGGTGCTCCTGCCAGGCGGCGCGGATGTCGTCCGCGAGTCGTTGCTGGTAGTCGCGCAGGATGAGGCTAGCCACGGCGGCGGCTCCAGTCCCGCGAACAGTAGGCGTCCGCGTCTCCCCACAAGGAGATCACGTCCAGCAGCGACCGGCCGGCGCAGTGATCGTGCGAGCAGTGGAACGTCGGCCATCCGCCGGCCGAGCGCTCCCAGATCACGGTATCGCTGCCGTTGGGTCGTGGTCCCGTCGTGTGCTGGTCGCTCCACGGACACGACACGGCGTGCTTCTGGTCGGCCAGCGGCCGGCGGTAGGCGCCGTGTGCGGTGAACCACGCGACCGCGTCGAGCGTCGCGAAGTCGCCGCTGCCGCCAATCGGACCGCGCGCCACGACCGCCGCTCGCTGGTAGCGCTCCGCTACCGGGGTGAGCGAGGCGCTGGTGGCCTCGATGGTCGAGGCCTTGACCGTCTGCCACGCGCCGACCGGAAGTGCGATCCACGCTTGGCGGTGCGGCCGCTCGGCAGTCGCGATGCCTTTGCGGTTGGTCGTGCCGTACAGTCGCCAGATCCGCGCCGGGTTGCGCACGGTCACGTCGAAACTGACGCCGAGATCGTCGAGCGCGGACTGGAGCCGACCGCGCAGGCCGGCGTAAAGCGTCGCGGCGCGCTGGCGCCATGCTGGCGAGTTCTCGATGCAGCAGCGATACACCAAGTGCGCGCCGTTGCCAGAGATACCGACGCCGGGACTCGGCCAGCCGTGCGCAGCGAGCAGCGTGGCGACCAGGCGCCGCGCCTCGACAGCGGCCGACAGCTCGGCCTCGGTCGATGGCGTGTCCGTCGGTCGGCGCGGGTCGAGGTCGAACACGATGCGCGTGATCACGGCGATGTCGTCGTCGCGCAGCGCACGCGCGCCGAAAGCGTTGGTCGCCACGACGGACGCCGGCCGGTTCAGGGTCGTGTACAGGCTCCCCTCGGCCGAGCGCTCCCGGATTGCGCGGGTCAGCGCTGCCATGTTGTCGAAGAGGCCGGACTCCCAGCGGCCGCCGCGGTTGTGGCGCACCTCGATCACTCGAGCGTCATCGAGTGCGCGCCGCAGGTACAACAGCGAGTCGTCACGCATGGCGGCGACCTCCGCTTGAGCGGGGAAGCGGTACCACTCGTAACGACGGCCGCCGGGGGGTTGGGGAGGGAATACCCCCTCTACTAGCGACTAGCCAGAGTCGTAACACACGCGCGGTACCAGTCGTAACGCACATGCGGTGCGAGTCGTAACGTGGATGCGTTGCCAGTCGTAACGCGCTCATGGCTCGGCATCCTTCAGGCCGCCGCCGATCACCCGCCACCGCTTGCCGACGTTGCTCCGGTTGCGGGTCGACTTGGCGCGGAAGTCCGCGAGACACGGCTCTACGCGCGGGTCATAAAGCCGGCCGTCGACGAGTTCGAGCACGTTGGCTGCGAGCAGCTCGCCACGGAGCGCCACCCATGCACGGCGAGTCGTGCCGGGACTCACGGCCTTGCGTGCTTCGTCGTCGCCGATGTAGGCGTCCTGGTGGTCGATGCAGGCGAGGAAGATCCGGCAGTAGGCACCGAGTGCGGCCGGCGAAAGGCGATAGGTGTCCGCCAGCAGGTCGCGCACCCAGATCCGGACGTACTTGATCCGGCCGTTGCGCCGGTCGGGTCGCTTGTGGCTGCCGCTCATGGCTGCGCGTCCAGCACGTCGAGCGCGTGCGACAGCCAACCGACGAAGCGGCCGCTGTCCTGCGCATGGTAGGCCGCGCGGCGGATCTCGGCCTCGATGTGTGCCGGCACCGGAGCGCCGAGCCTGACGAGGTATGCGAGGCGGTTGCCGTTCCTGGCCACGCGCCAGCGTTTGCGACGCGCCGGATCGAGCTGTACGATCTGTGCAGTAGTGCTTTTTTGCTTAGCGCCGCGGCCGGTCCCACCCGACGCGGCGTTTTTATTTCTGCTCACACGGCACCTCCTTCGCGCGCGCGTTGAGCACTCTCCCGGCCTCGCTGAGCGTGTGCGGCACGCCGAGCGCATTCGCACAGTCGGGACCGATGCCAAGCGCCTTGCTCACCTCGTCACGCAGCACGCGGCCGCAGGAAATGCAGCGGTCCGCGTCCGCGCGGTGCGGGTTGATGGCGGCGACCAGCTGCGCCTTGTCCGATTCGTCGAGAACGAAGGTTGGCGCGTCCTGCGCGATGGCGCGCACCACAATCGCCAGGCGCTCGGCGAGCGCGCTCGGCAGTCCTGCGACGTAGGCGCGCTGCATCTCCGTGTGACCGGAATCAATGGTCCCGGTGTGCCAACGGCGGAAGCCGGACGGGTCCATGACGGTGACTCGCGCCTCGGTGCTCTTCCGCCAGTAGGGGAAAATCGAGTCGGCCGGTTCGTTGGTTCGCCTGTACTCCACGCACAGCCGAGCCTCGTCGGCCGGGTGGCCGCCTGGCAGTCGCAGGCGCAGCTTTACGACGAAACGCTCCGGCATCGGCGATGGCACGTGCACCAGGTGGTACAGGTCGCGGATCCATGCGTCGGACGGTGTCCACGTCGGGTCCGGGTCGATCCATGCAGCCGCGTTGATCGTCGCGTCCCACTTAAGGCAATTCGCCGCGAACTCGAGATCGACCCCGTCGAGCGACAGGCCGGCGCCGCACCCTGCCGCGCTCATGCCGCGTGTCCCGGCACTACGACGCACCGCTCGGAGAATTCGAGCAGGTCGCGCTTGCGGTAGCCGACGAGGCGGCCGTCACGCACGAAGCGCGGACCGGTACCCATGCAGCGCTCACGCTGGAGCGAGGAAACGGTCTTATTGCGGACTGCGGCGGCCATTCGTTCGTCGACGATGGCGCCTTCGGGGAGCTGCTCGAACTCTTGAAGGAGTTCAGCGCGGGAGGGTGTGTTCTTCATTACTGGCACCTCGGTTGAACGGGTGCCAGCTATATTGATTACGCGCTCTTAGCCGCTAAACAAGCGGCGTGGCCATACCGGGCGGCATGGCCAAACTGCCTTTCTACCGGATCAGCTTTCGAATCCTCGACGCCGACAGGCCTTCACCCAGTCCGCGCTCGACCATTTCAGCGGCGATGGCGTTTTTTAGCCAGTTCGGGTGCTCGGCGCGAATGGCGTCGGCATGCGCCTGTAGCCGTTTCGTCCGTTCCGCGGCCTCTGCTTGATTCTCCGCAGAGGCCTTCAGCGCGGACATCTTCACCGGGTACGACTCGATCCGTGCGCGCATCTTCACGACGGCGAGCACGAGCGCCGAGTGATACTCGCCGCGCGCGATGGCGTCGAGGGTGTCCTCCGCTACCGAAATCAGGCCGTGCGCGTCGAGTGACCGCGGCGGGCCTTCGGCAATCAGCGACTGGCCGTAGGCGATTGCCTCGCGCAGCTCGGCCTCTACCTGCTCGACCTCGCCAGGGAGCGGCTTCCAGGCGCTCACGATGCGGCCTCAATGGCGACGACCTCCACGCCTGCACGCGCGCCGCAGGCGGCCAGCAGGGCGTCCGTGATGCGCTGCATAGGCTTCCTGAGCCTCTCCACGTCGGTGACGATATAGCCGGCCGTCACGTCGCCGCCGTCCGCGTGGTTCAGGAGCCGCTTGACCGCATAGGCCGGCAAGTCGAGCGCCTCTGCCGTGGTGGCAAACGTGCGGCGCAGGTCGTGCCGGCAGAAGTCCACGCCGCTTGCCTGCTTCACAAGCCGGATCGCCGAGTCGGCCGACCGGATGTGTCCTTTGCCGTGCAGGCCGGTGAATACGTACTCGTTGGTCCGCGCCTCGTGGCGCCGCTCGAGCATTTCCTGCAGGTAGTCACTCGTCGGCAGTGTGTGCGGCCGGCGGTTCTTCGTGTCCTCGACGGTGAACAGCCGCGCCTTCAGGTCGACCGTGTCCCAGCTGAGCGCGGCACCCTCCCCGCCTCTCAGGCCGGTCAACAGCAGGAACACCAGGTAATCCCGCACGTTGGTCGGCAGCGTGTCGACGGCCGCGTACCAGTCGGCCAGCTGGTGCGCCTTGAGCACCGTGCGGCGCCGCTCGACCCGATACCATGACTTCGTCCGGGACAGCCGCGCCACCGGGTTGTCGACGATGATCGGCCGGCCGCTCGAATCGACGTAGCGCGCGGTCGAGAACGCGATCACGGCGCGCAGGTAGCGCATGCAGAGATCCGCTTGAGCCTGACTCTTCGCACCCAGCTCGCGGTGCTTGCGCTCGACCATGTCAGGAGTGATCGCGGTGACCGGCTTTTTCAGCCAGCCGGGGATCTGTCGCTGAAACACTGTTTCCATGTCGGAAACTGTCCGCGGCTTCAGGTCGCGCGTGCTCGTGTAGTCGGCGAGCGCGGCCGCGAGCGTGATGCCTTCGAGTCGCTGGCGCCGCTTCGTCGCGACCGGGTCGCCACCGCTGAGGATCTCCCCGATCTGCTTGCGCGCCAGTATGCGCGCCTGCTCCGGCGCGATCTGGTTCGCGCGGCCGAGTGTGATCCGCCGCTTCTTGCCGCCGATGCGGCGGTCGAGGATGAACGACTTCACGCCGCCGGACGTGACACGCACGCCGAAGGACGGTAGCTCGTCGTCGAAGTAGAGCGCCTGGCCGGTCGCCGGTGCCGGCAGCGCCGCAACGGTAGCTTTGGTGAGTTTCATCAGGGTCCGTCCTCCTAGATGTAGCCACTATGTAGCCGCGAGAGTTCAAACGGCTTCCAAGTAGGTCGGACTCTGTAATACTCCTAACTCCCTGTTTCCGCAATTCCTTCAGACTCTTTCAAAGAATGTAGCCACCGCTCGAAAAGCCGTTTTTTCGGACTCTGACTCCGTCAGTCTAGGTTCGAATCCTAGTCCCCCAGCCATCTCTTGCCGCCAGGCACGCGATGCGTAGACCGCACAGGAACCCCGCAAGCATGCGGGGTTTTTTTTTGCCCGTGTGTCAGCGTCCGGCCCGCACGGGGCTGTGGTGACTTCCGTCCTTCAGGCCAGCGCACCGGCCAATCCCCCTTTTGCGGTCGATTGGATACCCGCCTGACTTCCCCTATCCTCGACGGCTCGATGCCGCCGACGCAAAGAACCGGCGCCGGCGCTCGAACACGTCACCCGCAGCACAGGAGCGACACGCTTGAAACTCGATTCTTCGATTGCCGCAGTCGTCACCGGCGGCGCGTCAGGCCTCGGCGAGGCCACCGCCCGCCTTCTTGCCTCACACGGTGTGAAAGTTGCGCTGTTCGACGTCAACGTCGAGCGCGGTGAAGGACTGGCGCAGGAGCTCGGCGGCGTGTTCTGCGCGGTGGACGTCACCTCGGACGCCGCTGTCGAAGCCGCGTTCGCGAAATCGCGCGCGGCCATCGGCCAGGAACGCATACTCGTGAACTGCGCGGGTGTCGGCGGCGGCGCGGCACGGACGGCGTCGCGCGACCGCAAGACCAGCGCCATCCGCGAATACCCGATCGAAAACTTCGAACGCATCATCTGCGTCAACCTGGTCGGCACTTTCCGCTGCATCGCGAAGAGCGCCGCGGGCATGCTGAGCCTGCCGCCGCTGCCGGACGGCGATCGTGGGACGATCGTGAACACGGCTTCGGTGGCCGCGGAGGACGGCCAGATCGGCCAGGTTGCCTATACCGCCTCGAAGGCGGGCGTCGTCGGTATGACGCTGACGATCGCGCGCGACCTGTCCAGCGAAGCCATTCGCGTGAACACGATCCTGCCCGGCATCTTCGACACCCCGTTGCTGGCGCGCGCGCCGGACGCGGTGAAGGAGAGCCTGGCCGCGCAGGTGCCGTTTCCGCCGCGCCTCGGGCGGCCGGCGGAATTCGCGGAGCTCGCGCTGACGATGATCACCTGCGGCTATTTCAACGGCGAAGATGTCCGCCTCGACGGCGCCATCCGCATGGCGCCGCGCTGAGCCGACACCGCCCGCATCAGTTCAAACCCGAGAGGAACGTACAATGAGCGAAGCATGGATTATCGACGCCTGCCGCACCCCACGCGGCATCGGCAAGCCCGGCAAGGGCGCGCTCGCGGATTTCCACCCCCAGCACCTCGCCGCCGCGGTGCTCAAGGCCATCGCGCAGCGCAACCGGCTGGACACCGCCGAAATCGACGACATCATCTGGGGCACCAGCACTCAGCGGGGCACGCAGGGCGGTGATCTTGCCCGCATGGCAGCCCTCGACGCCGGCTTCGATATCCGCGCGAGCGGCGTGACGCTCGATCGCTACTGCGGCTCCGGCATCACGGCGGTCAACCTTGCCGCCGCGACCGTCATGGCGGGTAGCGAGGACCTGGTCATCGCGGGTGGCACGGAAATGATGTCGCTGTACGGCACGCCGGCCATGAAGGGCTCGCCGTTCATGGACAGCGACAACCTGCGGTTGCGCGCCGTGCATCCCCAGCCACACCAGGGCATCTGCGCGGATGCCATCGCGACGCTGGAGAACATCCCGCGCGAGGCGCTCGACGCACTGGGCGTCACCAGCCAGGCGCGCGCCGGCCGCGCAATTGCCGAGGGGCGCTTCGCGCGCTCGCTGATCCCCGTTCTCCGCGACGACGGCAGCATCGCGCTGGACCGGGACGAACTGCCACGGCCGAACACCACGCTGGCCGACCTCGCGGCACTGAAGCCGGCGTTCGAGGCGATGGGCAACCACCCGCTGGACGAGGCCCAGACGACCTACGTGGGTCTCGTGCGCCAGCAGTACCCCGACCTGCGGATACGCCACGTGCACCACGCCGGCAACTCGTCAGGCGTTGCCGACGGCGCTGCCGCCGTGCTGCTCGCCTCACCGGATTACGCCCGCGCCCACGGCATGAAGCCGCGGGCACGGATCGTCGCGATGGCCAACGTCGGCGATTCGCCGACGCTGATGTTGAACGCGCCCGTACCGGCCACGCGCAAGGTGCTGCGGAAGGCGAAGCTCGCACTGGGTGACATCGACCTCTTCGAAATCAATGAAGCCTTCGCCGTCGTCACCGAGAAATACATTCGCGACCTCGACCTCGACCGCGAGAAAGTCAACGTCAACGGCGGCGCGATCGCGCTCGGCCACCCGATAGGTGCGACCGGTTCGATGCTGATCGGCACGGTGCTCGACGAACTCGAGCGGCAGGACAAGCAGTTCGGACTCGTGACCATGTGCGCGGCGGGCGGCATGGCGCCGGCGATCATCATCGAGCGCATCTGAGCGGGGCGACGCTGCACCGGGCGCAAGGTCGCCAATGCAGCAAGGCGGGCCAGGCGGACGCCTTGCGCTGGCGACCAAGCGCACAGGATTGCGCGAATACGGAAACTTCGCCTCGGAGTACGCGCCGCGATTCCATCGCCGCCGGCTGCGCGGCGAGAGTCGGGATGACGCTGCGCTGCTCGGTGCCGCGAACATCCAGTCCTTGGCCGATGTCGGCAGGGCGATCAGCATCGTCATCGAGATGAAACCACTGCGCTTCGACCGGGACGCGTTCATCAACCTCGTCGGCGCGGGCGACGCTCCCGTTCGCTTCGCTGCTGCCGACGATGTTGCCGGTGGAAGTACCGCCCGAGCGGATGGTCGGGCGCTGTTCTGAGGCCAGGACCGGGCGACCGGCCGCGAGCGCTCAGAACAGACGACCCAGGAACAGGTACAGGCCGTTGTTCCCCTGCTCGGCGTGGCCGTAGGCGAGATAGATGGGTCCGAGGATCGTATCGACGCCGACGAAGACACTACCCGCCCCCAGCGCATCCCCGGGGGCGAGGCTGATGTCGTCCCGGTCCTCGTACACGTTGCCGTATTCGAGTGAGAAGCCCGCGTAGGCCGGCAGCCACTGCACGTTGCCGAGTCGCTGGTAGTAACCGGCACGCAGCAGGATTTCGTGCTGGCCGGCGAACTCGTCCTGCGTGAAGCCGGACAAGTTGAAAAACCCGCCGGAGCGCACAAGGTAGGACACGGGCGCCTGGCCATCGGCGGTGTAGGTCGCACGCGCGCCCAGCAGCACCGTGTGCCTGCCCCAGCTGTGCGCGCCGGAAACCTGCAGGTAGGACTGGGTGAAATTGGCGTCGGCGCCGAGGGATTCAAGCGACTCGGTCCAACTCCAGTTCGCCAGCACGCCCTGCCGGGGCCAGTTGCGGTCATCGAGGGTGTCATAAGTCAGGCGCACGAACGCATCCGCGTCCTCGAAGTCGACGTCCGCGGCCGGCGGATTACCGAAGCGCTTTTCCGCATCACCACTGAAGCGTGACACGCCCAGCCGGAACTCGCCCCATCGTCCCAGCACGCGCCCGCCGGCAAGCCTGCCGCCGTAGCGCTCGGCGCGGTAGGACTCGATTTCGTCGCCATCTTCGAACCGACGAAAATCCCGCGCCTCGAAAGCCATCTGCGGCGAGATGAAATAACGCAGGCCACGCCCGACCGGTTGGTAGAACTCCGCGAAGGCCAGTGGGGAATCGCCGATCTGGCCGGCGAGGCGCAGTTCACCAGCGTGGCGGTTGAGCGCCGTCTTCAGGACGCTGGCGCCAATGTTCCAGGAGCTGTCACCGTCGAAATCGGTCGCGAGGTTCATCCCGAGCTGCACGTAGTTCGGGCCCCAGCTCTTCTCGGTGACGTGCAGCAACAGACCCCGCTTCCCCTCCTCCGCCACGACCTCGTAGCGCACGCTCTCGAAGATGTTCCAGCCGTACAGCTCTTCGACGCTGCGCCGCAGGTCCGGATAGTTGAGCGGCTTGCCGATCAGCGACTGGAAGGGGTGAGTCAACACCGCATCGTCGAGCTTCGACCTGTTCTCGATCCTGACGAATTCGATGACGGGTGGCTCACTGAGCGCGAGCCGCCGCTCGGCAACGTGATGCGTGCGGTTCGATCCGGGATCGGCAACGGCGGCCAGTTGCCCGCGTTGGCCGGACGCCGCTTCCAGGCCGATCGCGATGGCATCCGCGGCGCGCTTGAAATCGGACGTCGACAATTCACCAAGCTCGGGCGTAATCAGGATGTCATGCTCGCGAAGCGTCCCGAGCTGAACCTCGACGTTCCTGTCGCTCAGGATGTTCGACATCTGGTTCAGCACGTCGAGCGCCGACTTGATCTGCTTGCGCTTCATCTTCGGCGTGCCGACATTGACGACTATCAGGATGTCGGCGCCCATGGCACGCCCGACATCCACAGGCACGTTGTTCGCCACCAGGCCATCGACCAGCAGGCGACCATCGATTTCAACCGGGTCGAAAGCTCCCGGCACCGCCATGCTCGCCCGTATGCTGCGAGCGAGGTTGCCCCGGCTCAACACGACCATCTTGCCAGTCTCTATGTCAGTCGCAACCGCACGGAACGGGATGGGCAGGTCGTCGAAGCTCGCGATGCCGGACGCCTCCTGCGTCAGCCGGGCGAGCTCCATGTCGAACTTCTGGCCCTGGATGTAACCCAGGGGCAGCTCGATCCTGCCGCGCTCGATGCCGACGTACTTCTTGATCAGGTAATTGTCGTCATCACGCTTGCGCCGGAACTGCTGGTCGGGTCTCGCCGGCTTGTCGTCGAGCACGTCGTCCCAGTCCATATTGACCATTTCCCGCTCGATGTCTCCTGGGCTCATGCCGGCCGCGTAGAGCCCGCCCACGATGGCACCCATGCTGTTACCGACGATGCAGTCGATGGGCACCTGCATCTCTTCCAGCACCTTCAGCACGCCGACGTGCGCGGCGCCACGGGCGCCCCCGCCACCGAGCACGAGACCGATCCGCTGCCGTCCCTCACTCTTCGCCCCGGAACGGTCACACGGCAGCTCGGATGCAGTGGAGGCCATCGCGACGAACATGCAGACGAAAGTGCACAAGCCCCCTGCGAGGCGACGCGGCCACCGCCGCCTGCCCGCCCTCGCGCGCCGAATGGGGATCATTGCTTCACTCCGGGTAGTCCTTCGCGGATGCGGGCGGAGAAATCCGGAGCCTGGTCAGCCGCGATGCCGCGCGCATTGACCAGGCTCAGGCGTTGCAGCTCCGGAAAGGGCAGGCTCGTGTCCAGTGCGCCGATGTCGTACAGATAGGCCGGCACGTGGCCACTGGCGAGCAGCTTCCACGAGAATTTCAGGCGCCCAGGGTTCACCCGCGTGTTCTGCCAGATCGTCGTCGTGCAGTTCGTCAATAGCGTGTTGTAGAACTCGGCGCGTTCGTTCAGCGCGTTGATCCGCCGCATGTATTCCAGAAAAAGGCGGCGGCCATTCTCGACCGGCCGGTTGAGGCGGTAGACGTGGACTTCCTCGATCGGGTCCTTGCGGTAATTCGTGCGCAGGCGCACCACGTCACGTTCGTCGGCCACGACGTAATACAGCTCGAACTGCTTGAAAAAACCCTTGATCGTCGAATAGCCCTCGCCGACCTCCTTGCGCGTCTCGATAGAGATCGCCAGCTGTTCCCCGTTGCGAAAGCCGAAGCTCAGCATCGTGTGCGCGATGTCTGGTCCCATCCAGTAGACGGCGATGAGGTCGACGGACTCGAGTTCGTCGAGCCTGAAGGTTCTGTCGTAGTAAGCGGGAGTGAAATCCGCTTCCGAGCGGTAGTCGAAATTCCTGATGTTGTGCACGGTCACGGCGTCGCCGTCGACGCTCGCGCTCGGCAGCACCGCGACCTCCGGGGCCCACTGGCGGTCATTCGAGGGTTCGATGCCCTGCCACCACAGTAGCAGCGCGATGAAGCCCAGCACGAAGGCCGCGCGCAATACCCAGCGCCCCCTCTGCAGTGCGAGGGAAACCAGGGCGCCGGCACCCAGCAGGCCGAAGCCCGCAGCGCACGCATCGCGCAACGCGGGCGGCGCGGCCAGGGCGACGTGAAGCGCGAGCACGCCCCACACCGTGGCCGCGGCGAGCATCACCGCAAGGAGGGTCATGACCAACAGGCGCGCAGCCCGCTTCATGAGGCCCGGCTCCTGCCCGGCATCCGGCTATGGCACGCGCCGCTCAACTGGCCGCCAGGTTCTTTCCCATGCCCTGGCGCACGGTCCAGCCGCGCGCCTCGAGCGATTGCCTCGCCATCAGGCTCACGCCACCACTCATCCACAGTTCCTTGTCCACGACGCCGACCGCGGCGGCGTCAACCTCGGCGGCGTGCTGGATGGCCTTCGCCGTCGATGCAGCGCGCAGGATGCCCTGCAGCGTGTTGATGGCATAGAGATTGATGAAGCCATCGCTCTCGACCGGCGGCTGTACCGCGTCGTGCGGACTCTTCAGCGTCTGCGGCGGCAGCAGCATCGCGGCGTCCAGGGTCGCAGGCTGCTCGTAGGCGGGGGTCGCGAGCACGGTGTCGCACGCCAGCAGCAAGCCTGCTGCCAGAAGCCACCTGGAAGCGGGCGCGGACACGGGTTTCACTGTCATGCGGGCTACCTGTGCTGCGGGTGTCGTCCCTGGAGCCGTCGCTTCGCTGCCGCTTCAGGGCGTGGTCAAGTTCAGCTGGAAGGTGGAGGAGCTCGTGGTTTCAGTGCTCATCTCACGCTTGAAGGAGCCCTCGCCGGTCGCTCCCTTCCACTTGCCGCTGCCACCGATGACGGTGGCCGTGCCACCTGCGGGACCGTCGGTGCCCTTGATGTCCAGGCTGTCGTGCTCGTTGGCGCCGAACGTGCAATAGAAGTCTGTTGCGGGCTGGCCCTCCGCCGGGAGATAACCCATGCCCACGCATTTCGCGTCCAGCAGGGTGGGCGGGTTGGTGGAGATGGCCGCGACGCCGTGGCTCGACGCGGTGATCACCGAGCTTCCGTTGCCGAGCGGCATCAGGGTCTTGGCGACCGTGGCACGCAGACTGCCTGACATCGCGAGAGTCTCGGCCTGTGCGCCGAGCGCGTTGGCGCCGAGTACGCACAGCAGAAGGACCGAGCGCGGGTTGATTTTCATGATGAGGCCTCGTCGTGCTGGCGATTGGCAGCTGCTTTAGTTGACCTGGTATTTTCGGCCGCGCATGCAGGCCCCGTAGGCCTGGGTGAATGAACCCATGGCCTGCTGGTATTGCTGGTTCAGCGCCTGCTGCTGCTGCTGCAACTGGGCCTGCTGCTGGGCCTGCCAATCGGCCTCCTGCTGGCGCCGGCTCGAGCGGCGTATGCCACCGAAAAGCGCGCCGGAGGCTGCGCCGATCGCTGCACCCTTGCCGGCATCGCCGGCTATCGCGCCACCCAGCGCGCCGAGCGCGGCGCCCCCGGCGGCGTCACGCATCATGCCGCCGCTGCCCGTCTGGCCGGAGCCGAAGTAACCGGTCTGCTGGGGCGGCGGCGCATAGCCGCCCTGCACCTGCGGCGGCGGCTGGTTCGGATTCACCCCGGTCATCTGCTGCGCCCACATCCGGCACTCGCCGTCGTCACGGGCTTGTTGTTCCTGCGACTGTCCAGCCATCGGATAAGCGTAAGCCCCCTGGGCAATGCTTCGGGTGTGGTAAGTCACGGTGAGCGTTGCGGCGGCAAGGCCGAGCGCGAACCGCGCGGATCTGCGGGCTTTCATCTGGTTTCCCCTCTTGCCACTTTGGACGGCGAATTTCGCCTATTCTCGCGAGCGGCACGGAAGGTCGTATATGAGACCTTGGTCCAACATGGGCTTGAAACGGGCGCCGCAGGCAAGGTCCGCGCGTCTCACCGGGGCGGGACGATCGACACCGCCTCGGGCCGCGAGTGGCTGTCTGCGGGCGTGGGGACGCCGGCGAAAATTCGATCCTCGACATCGGGAAACACGCGCGTTGCGGCCGCATCGAGCAGCCGCAGTTGCGTTTCCAACGGCGGCCGGCGCGACGCCGGCAGCACCGCAATCAGGTTGGTGAGCAGCTGCCGCAGGCGCTGCACGACCAGCAGGCTGGTCGCTCCGAAATTCCTGATTTCGCTGGTCGCGAGCATCACGTACTCGTCCCAGTCCGGGGTGCGGAACAGCACACCGTGCTCGTCGCGCTCGTCGAGAATTGCCTCCGTGTCGAGTTGCCGCTGGCCAATCCTGCGCAACAGCCGGTCCAGCTGATCGAGCGCGAGCACGGCCGTGGTCGGATCGTTGATCGCGGGCGACAGGGCCTTGACCGCGATGTCGACGAGAATCCGGAACGCGAACATCGGATCCTGCTGAATCGTCCGCTCCGGCCCGAACGCGAGCGAACGGCTCAGGGTATGCGCGTCGAGTTGCGCCGCGCCGCCGTACAGCCTGAACAGCGGTTCACCGGTCGCGATGTACTCCCCCACGCGCGGCACGAGTTCGATGAAGCCACCGACCATCGTCGCCAGGCGCGCCAGCCCCGCAAGATCCGCCGCGAGCAGCACATTCGAATGGCCCTCGTGGACCCGCGTGACGGCGTCGCCGTGGATACGCGCAGTTGCGCGGCCCGGGCCGCCTGCCGAAGCAATCTGATAGGGATAAACTTCTTCAATTGCTTGCACGGCTTCCGCGCCCACCACGGCCATGACGCTTACCGGGCGCAGCGCCTTTATCCAGTAGTCCATCAGGTAGAGAAAAACGGCGATGCTGAGAAGGCTGAGCAGGATGCACAATGCGGTCGCCAGTTGCAGGACCACCGTTTCGCTGCGGCCGAGCACACCGACCGAGAGCGTGTAAGTCAAGGTCACCAGACCTATCGTGTACTTGACGGGGCGTCCGCTGATCGCCGTGCCCGCGATGATCCGCGGCGTCAGCTGCGCGCTGGCCAGCTGCACCGTGATCAGCAGGGCCGAGAAGGCGAACACGAGCAGGGAAAGCATCGAAGCCGCAATCATGGTCAGCGCGTTGCGGGCGCCTTCCATGCCGAACCCGAGCACCCGCGGCGCGAGTTCATGGTCGACCCAGCGGAGAACCTGCAGCAGCAGGATCGCAACGACCATGCTCGCAAGCGGGACGACCCACACCGAAGTATGCAGGAACCGGCGTAAGCGGTAGCGGACTATCCAGTTCATCGAATGCACCTCGGCCGGACACGCTTTCAAGTATGGTCCAGGTTGGACCCCGGTCGGCAACCTTGCTTTTCACGCTGACCCCGCCCCGGCGCTCCGGCGTTTCAGCTCCCGGGCGTGTACCAGATTGGCGAAGTGTATGCCCGTTCCTGGGTGACCATCGGGATCTTCGGGTCGAGGTTCTTCAGGCCGAAGTACTTCGCGTCATAGGCCGTCCAGCGCGGCGTCGGGATCTCGAGCACGCGCACGTAGTAGAACGCACGCTGCTTCGAATCGAAGGCCGGATCCTTCCACACCGTGATGAGTTCGGGGTCACCGACCGTATTGCTCCAGGTCGCGCTTGCGACGTCCACCGTGCTCCCGACCGGCGGGAGCACGCCGCTGGCGTCGGGCCGGCGCTTGTCGGCGTCACCCCAGGCCACATCGTGGACTTTCTCGTGTACCTCGCCCTGCGCGTCCAGCCAGCCCTTGACGATCTGGATGCGGTCGAGGTTCGCGCCGAGCGGATCCTTCAGCGCGGCCACGAGGAAGCTCGGCGCCTTGCCGTCCGGCGCCTGTGCGAGGTCGCCCCCCATAGGCACGCCCTTCGAATAGCCGACCGCCGCCGGCATGCGGCTTTGTGCATCGGCCGCGACGAAGTCGAAGCCGCCGAAGAAGCGCACCACCATGCGCGGCCCGGTCGTCGCGTAGGTCTCCTTGCGTTCCATCGCGTCCCAGATCGCCTCGCGCGTGTTCTCCGTGGCCCATACCGCGGCGTAGCCCGCCGCCGTCATCTCCCAGCCCATGATCACCGCGCCGCTCGGCGTCTTGACGAAAGGATGGGTGACGCGCTCCGGGTTCGGCTCGTGCGCCGAAGTCTTGCCGAAGAAATTGTCCTCATCCGCGGTCGAGAGCCCCGTGTGGGTATCCGTGGAGCCGATGAGGCCGAACTTGTACGGGTTCGTGCCGAGGTCCTGTTCGATCTTCAGGCCGTTCTTCAACGCCGACCGGGCATACTCGAATTCGAGCATCGCCGGTTTCTTCGCCTCGCTGAGGTCGAGGTTGCCCTTGTCCCAGGTTTCGAAGTCCGCGAACTCGTCGTTCGGCGACAGCAGCGGATGCGTTTCCCCGTCGCCCTTCATCTGCGTGACTTCGTACAGCGGTTCCCAGCGCGCGCGGGTCTCGACATACTCCGCGTCGAGCGGCTTGCCGGTGAAGGATTCGATCATCGGGAACATGCGGCCATTCGAGAGGTTGCCGTTGTGCGCGATCGCGAGCACCTGGCCGCCCGTCTTTTCCTCGTAGGCCGCCATCCAGCGCCAGAGATCGCGCGGGTTGTCGCTGCCCAGGGGCTTCATCGTCGTGTAGGGCTCGACCTCGGCCGCCTTGGCGGCGCCGTCACGGAAAACGATGTTGCGATGGAGATTGTTGCCCCCGGTGTTGGACGTCCACTCGTAACCGATGAACGCGGTGAAGCGGCCGGGGTCGTTGAACTCTTCGGCCGCCTTGATCGTCTCGTCCCATGCGCTGCGGTAGGCGGGCGTGCCGGGCAGCGGGAAAAAGGCTTGCGAGATCGCCCCCTTGCCGAAGCTGGTGATGATGTCGATTGCAGCCTCGGCGCCCTGTCCCGAATGAATCATCTCGTTCCATTTCCGGCCCTGCGGATCGCCCATGACCTTGGGATCGCCGCCGATCAGCATCGGAAACAGGCCGAAGCCGTCCGAATGGTCGGCGACGACCAGGAAATCGAGCGGTCGCGACAGCTTGACCTGCTGACCGCTGGACGCCGTCAGCTCTTCGCCGCGGGCAAAGCGGTAGGCCTCGCGCGGGCCGAGGCGCGCGCCGAAGGCGCCGGCGTCCATCGAGAAGGACGTGTGCACGTGGGTGTCGCCGAACAGGGGCCGCGTCGGGTAATTGCGTCCAGCGTACGGTGAATAGGCCCGCTTCGCGGGATAGAGCCTGGCCAGGTCCTCCTTGTCGACCTCGCCCGCGTCGTGCGCGGCGGCCGACAGGCTGACGCACAGGCTGGTGGAGGCCAGCACGATGGCGTGAAAGCGCGAACACTTTTTCATGGCGAGTTCTCCTCGGGTATGGAACGGACGCTGGCTCAGAATGAAGCCACGCGCTGCATGAACCAGCACATCGCGAGGCCGCCAATGGCATAGGCCGGCACGTTCGCCGCGACGCGCGGGATCCGCCAGTGCAGACCGCGCAGCAGCCTCAGGCCGCCCAGCACGACACACACGAACAGCAGTTGCCCGATTTCCACGCCGCAGTTGAAGAACAGCAGCGCGGTCGGGATGTGCGACTGCGGCAGGCCGATCGCGCCCAGCGCGCCGGCGAAGCCGAAGCCGTGCAGCAGGCCGAACACGAAGGCGATCAGCCACGGGGCGCGGCTCGCCAGGCCGGGCGCGCCCGCGCGGGCGCGCAGGATTTCGGCAGCCACGAACACGATGCTCAGCGCGATGACGGCTTCGACCGGCGCCGCCGGCACATGCACGACGCCCAGCGCGGCGAGCCCCAGCGTGATGCTGTGCGCGACGGTGAAGGCGGTGATGGTCTTCACCAGCTGCGCGCCGCCGACCGTCACGAGCAGCAACGCGAGCACGAACAGCAGGTGGTCGACGCCGCCCAGGATGTGTTCGACACCGAGCAACAGGTACTGCCAGGCAACCGCCCAGCCGGTCTGGCGGCGCGGAATCCCGGACGTGGGCGCGCGCGGCGTCAGGCGCTGGGTCCAGGTCGTGCCATCCGCGAAACCGATACGGACCAGCGCGTCGGTCATCGTGCCGTCGAGGCCCTCGAGCGTGAGTTGCTGGCCGCGCAGTTCGGGGGCGAGCAGGGTCCACTGCTGGATCGACGCGCCGTTCGCGACCTGCGACCGGACCGGACCGCGCACCTCCGTGTGGCCGGAAAACGCGGGCGTCAGCGACAGGCGCGCGTCCCCGCGCATCGGGACTTTCCACAGGACGCCGAACTCGCCGGTGGACCGTTCCGTCAGTTCCAGGTAGGCAGGGCGCACCTCGTGCGCCTGCGCCGCGGCGGCCAGCAGGACACAGCAAGCGCCCCAGGCCAGGCGACGAAACAGCATCGCAAACCTCGTGCCCCGTCGAATCATGGCCCGTCGAATCATGGCTGGGCTTGCGGTGCGCGAGCCGTTGCGGCAGGCAGCGGGGTCCAGTCGCCCACGCGCTGCCTCGCCGGCTCGTCGAGGATGATTTCGTACTTGGCGAGCAGTCGGGCGTAGTGGTCCGCGGCGAGTTCGATGCGGCGCTGCTCGCGCCAGGCAGCGGCGACCTCCTGCCTGATTTCCGGGTAGGGACGCTCGCGCGCCGCGCGTTCGGCACTGACCCGGACGAGGTGCACGCCGTAAGCGGAAGTCAGCGGTCCACTCCACTCGCCGACGGGCAAGGCAAAGACCGCCGACGCGAAGTCGGACCCGAACTGCGCCGCGACCGCCTGCTCGTCGAGGTCGTCCAGGCGGGACTCGAGCAGGCTGCGGTCGCCCAACGCGACAGGTGCCACGCCCGCACCCCGCACCAGGCCTTCACGCGCGTCGGCGGCTTCGCGCATCGCATCGGCGCGTTGCGCCGGGTTGAAATGAATCTGCTCGAAGCTGCGTCGGGCCGGCGCGCGGAAGCGCGCCCTGTTCGCGCGGTAAAACGCTTCGAGTTCGCCTTCACCCGGCTGCGCGGACTGCGCGGTGTCCTCGACGAGAAAGGCCAGCTTCTGCGCGAGCCGGCGATTGACCACCGTGTCGTCCCTGTCCAGGCCGAGTTCGCGCGCCTCGCGCGCGAACAACTCTTCCCGCACGAAGTCCGCGAGCAGCCCGCGCAGTTCGTCCTGCGCCGGTGGCCTGTGCCATTGACGGGACCAGGTCGTGGACAGCCATGCGAGGTGCGCCTCGCCGATATGGATCTCACGCGCGGTGTCGACCGCCGCCCCGGTGGCCGGATTGAGCCATCCGTGCACGACGAAGAGCACGGCCCCAATCAGCGTGAAATGGACCAGCGGCTCGCGCGACAGGCTGCCCATGTGCCTGGGGTTCAGTAGCCCGGCGGCGGCGCCACCTGGACGTACATCACCCCGCTGCCGCCGTAGGCCTGCGAGTACCACGCGTTGCCGCAGACGAAATAGCTCACGCCGTTGACGATCGTCGGCGGCACCGCGCACGGCAGGCTCGGCGCAGGCGGTACGGACTGGTAGACGACCGTCGTCGACGCCGGCGCGACGTAGGTCGGCTGCGTCGCCGCGCCCACCACGGCGACGGTGCCCGCGATCACCGCGCCCGCGACGATGGCCTCGCCGACGTCGTCGTCATCCCAGCCATCCCAGTCATCGTCGTGATCGTGGTAGTAGTTCTGTCGATCCTGCTGCTGCTGCTGCCCATACTGCTGCCAGTCCTCGCGGTTCTGGTTCTGTTGCTGCTGGCGGTCCTCCTGGGCGTTTTTCGCAGCCTGCTGGCGGTCCTGCTGGGACTGCTGGGCGGTCTGCTGACGCTGCTGCGCGCTTTGCTGGCGCTGCTGCTGCCCCTGCTGGGCGGTCTGCTGGCGTTGTTGGGACTGTTGCGAAAACTGCTGGCGACCCTGCTGGGCCTGCTGGCCCGAGAACTGGCGTTGCCCCTGTTGGCCGCCGTAGGCCGGACGCTGGGTCGCACCGCCGGTGCCCGCGCCCAGCGCGGGCCGCTGGCCTGCTCCGCTGCTTCCGCCAAACGACGGCCGCTGGGCACCTCCGCCGTACGACGGGCGCTGTGTCGCCCCCCCGGCGCGGCTGCCACCCGAAAATCCGCCGCCACGCGACGCGAAGCTGCCACTCGACGCGGCGCCGCCACGCGAGAATCCGCCGCCTCCGCCTCCACGCCGCGCTTCGGCGTCCTGCGCGATACCGCCCAGCATGACGAGTGCGCATGCCAGCGCTGACAGGGCCATCGACGTGCCGGTTTTCATGGCGTCGCTCCTTTCGATTCGTCGACAGTCGGCGCCGGCAGCGGCGCCCGAGGCAGCTCCGCGAGGAACGCGATCTTGTGTGCGCCCGCCGGCGGCGTGAAGGTGAAGCGCGCGGCATCGGGTGCCGGCGAGAGGTTCCATTCCTCGAAGCTGGCGCGGAACTGCGGCTGGCCTTCCTCGAGTTTGTAAGTGAGCACGACGCGTTGCGGCAGCGGCTGTGCGCCGTCCGCGATCCACACCTGGAAGTCGACGCTGTCCGTCTGCACGTACAGGTGATGCGCCGGTGCACCGAGGATCGCGGTCTCTTCGACGTACTCGACACCGGTCACCCGTCGTTCGAATTCCGCCGGGAGCGTGCTGACGAGCAAGGCCGCGAGCGGCAGGCGCATCCTGAGGTCCTTGCGGAAATAGACCACGGCCTCGTCGATGCTCCCGGGCTTCGCCGCGGTCGCGTAGACATTTTCCGGCGTGCTGGCGATTGCGATTTCCTTGCCGTCGAACACCAGTTCGTGGGCCGAACCATCGCTGTGCTGCGCCGCCACGCGGAGCTTGTCGGGGCGGCTCACGGCCACCCTGCGCAGTTCATTGAATTCGATCTTCTGCCCCGCGGACTGCACGGCGTCGTAGCTGCCGCGCACCGTGACGGTGAAAGCCGGTGTCTTGGCCAGGAATGCCGCCATGTCCATGAGCAGAGCCTTGGCCTCCGGATCGACGACGGGCGTGGCCGCGCCGGTGACCGCCGCTTCCGCCGTCGTCGGCTCCCCATCCGCCATCGCGCGCGCGCCGGTCAGCGCCAGGGACGCGCACGCGAGCGCCCAGACAGGCCATCGGGGCCTCTGTTGATTCATGCCATGTCTCCCCAATTTGATTGTTCGCTCGCGACCGCGTGCGGACGCCGGGTCGGTGCGCCGGCGTTCACGCGAGACCTGCATCCGAAAAGCGGGCCACGCACGCGTGGCCCTGGGTAACCCAGTTCAGGGCGTCGATCAGCGCCTGGTCATCCACCGGCTTGCGCAGGAAGAACTGCGCGCCGAGGCGGCGGGCGCCGTCGCGCACCCGCTTGTTGTCGATGGCCGACATGGCCACCACCGGCACCTTGCGCGCGGCGGAGAAATTTCTGACCTCGGCCTCATGCTGTGGCGAATCGACGCATCCCATGTCCAGCACGATGCACGCCCCCCCCGGCCCCATCTCGGTGTGCATGAGTTCGGTGAGGGAATCGATGCCATGCGGCTCGAGCCCGGCCGAACGGATCAGGCGAGTGAAACCCGCGCGCACCGCCTCGTCATCCTCGACGATATAGATGTCCACCCTCGCACCTCGAAGGAGCTTGCCGTCTGTTCATCGGGCGCCCTGGTGGACAACGCTACCGGCGGTGGCCCGGCCCGCCTATTGGACGAAGGTCCCATCCGCGCGATACGGGGCGGACGCGTCGCCGCCCGGCACGCGACCACCGGACGCTGTCACGACACTGGAATGCGCGGGCAGGAGACGGGGGTGGCGCACGACGGGCGCCTGGCCCGGCACGCCCCGCAGGTGCTCAGCTGGTCTGAGTGGCGACGATGCCGAGCGACTCGCAGAGGTGGACCAGCTCGGCAAGCGAGCGGGCTTCCATCTTCTCCATGACCCGGCTGCGATGGACCTTGACCGTCTTCTCCGAGATGCCGAGGTCGGAGGCGACCTGCTTGTTCAGCCGGCCAGCTATCACGCCCTGCATGACCTGGCGCTCGCGCAGCGACAAACGCCCGAGACGGGCCTCGAGGTTTCGTTGGGCCTGCTCGCGCTCGACGGCGGATGCGTGACGCTGCAGGGCCTGATCGATGGCGGCCAGCAGCACGTCGGCGTCGACCGGCTTGATCAGGAAATCGAGCGCGCCGCGCTTGATGGCGCTCACGCTCGTCGGCACGTCGCCGTGGGCGGTCAGGAACAGCACCGGCACGCCGACGCCCAGTTCGACGAGCCGCTCGTGCAACTGGGGGCCGGTCAGACCGGGCATCTGCACGTCGAGGACCGCGCACCCGACGCCCTGCACGGGCAGCCGGGCCAGGAACTCGTCCGCCGAGGCGAACGCCTCCACCGCATAACCCGCCGAGCCCACGAGGCGCTCGAGGCTCCGCCGGACCGAAGGATCATCGTCCACCAGGAAAACGACTGGCTGTTGCTGTTGCATGTTTCTTTCCCGTTCGGCTCGCTATCCATCCCGCTCCCGGGCGTCGACGACATCCGGCGGTGGCGGCAGTTCGACGCAGAAGCAGGCGCCGCCCTCGGGGCTCCGGGGCTCGAGCCAGATGCGCCCACCATGGGATTCGACGATGTTCCGGCATACCGCGAGCCCCATGCCCATGCCCTGCTCCTTGGTGGTCCAGAACGCGTCGAACACGCTGTCGGTCTTGTCCGCCGGAATGCCGGGACCCGAGTCGACCACCATGATGCGCACCATGCCGTTCGGCGCGCGGCGCGCGGAGATTGCGAGCCGGCGCTCGAGCACCGCCGCTTCGCGCATGGCCTCGAGGGCGTTCAGCACGAGGTTCAGCATCACCTGTTCGAACTGCGTCCTGTCGGCATACACCGCGCAGCCCGGCTCGAACTCGGTCAGCAGGTCGACCTTCGCGGCGATCAGTTCGCCGTGCAGCAGCATCAGCAGCGCCTCCAGCGCCGGCTCGACATCGAGCGCGACGCGGTCGGTCTCCTTCTGCCGCAGCATCGCCCGCAGCCCGTTGATGACCGCCGCCGCCCGTTTGTCGTCGCGCACGATGTCGGTGAAGATGGCCGCGATTTCGGCCAGGTCGGGCTCGCCCTTCGCCATCAGGCGCAGCCCGGCCTGCGCATTGCTGAGGATGGCAGCCAGCGGCTGGTTCAACTCGTGCGACAGGGACGCCGTCAATGCACTCGCGCGCACCACCCGGTCGGCGTGGTAGAGCTGCGCGCGCAGCCGGCGCACCTCGTAGTCCGCCGCCCGGGCCTCGGTGACGTCCTGCACGGTGCCGAGAACACGCACGGGATTGCCGTCGTCCGGCGAATAGCTGAGTTCGGCCCGCGCGCGCAGCGTCGCCTCGCTGAAGTCGGGTCGCACGATGCGGCATTCGAATTCGTAGCGCGGCGCCTTCGTCTCCAGCACGCGTTCGATGAGGCTCATGACCCTGCACTGGTCGTCGAGGTGGACGTAACGCATCGGCGACTCGATGTCATCGGGCGCGCAGCCGTAGATGCGCCGCGCCTCCTCCGAGCCCGTCCATTTCCCGTCGTTCCGATTCCACTCGATGCTGCCGAGGCGCGCGATACGCTGGGCCTCGCCGAGGCTGTGCCGCGCCGACTGCAGGGCCTGCTCGGTGCGCTTGCGCTGCGTGATGTCGACGACACTCGCGAGCAGGTAGTCGGCGCCGTCGATTTCGAGGGGGCTGAAACCGACCTCCACCGCGATCTCGGCGCCGTCGAAGCGCAGCCCGGTGAGTTCGCGTCGGCACGACAGCTGGCCCGGCTCCGGAGCGCCCCCCTCCTGCACGAAGCGTTCGAGGGTGCCGACCGGCCGCCACGCCGGCAGCAGCGCCTGCGTGGGTCGCCCGACCAACTGCTCGCGTCCGTAGCCGAAAATGGTCTCCAGCTGGCGATTCACCATGACGATTCCGCCGTCGGCATCGAGCATCATCACGCCGTTCGGCGCGGCATCGACGACCTGCCGGAAGCGCTCCTCGCTCGCGCGCAGGGCTGCCTCCGCGCTCGAGCGCATCAGCGCGTTGGCCAGCATCAGCGCGAGCAGGTGGATCCGTTGCATGTACTCGTCGGTCCACTGCCAGCGGCGCCGGTTGAACGCCAGCGTCAGGACGAACAGCACCGCTCCGTTCACCACCACCGGCATGTCGAGCGTCGACTGCACGCCGATCGCCTGTTTCGACGCCCGGTCGACCGCAGCCTCTGGCGGCAGGTCGTCGAGCTGGCTCATGGGGTTCGAACGGTGGTGCCGGCAGACCTCCTCGAAGGTCCACGGAAACAGCTCGACGTAGTTCGGTTGCTTGGAGGCAGGCTGGACCGCGGGATGGTGGGCGAGGTACCGGAGGTAGGCTTCGCGCCTGTCGCTGAAGACCTCGAACAACGCGCACTGGTCGGCGTCGAACAAGGCTCGTATCTCCTCGAGTGCAGGCTCGATGGCCTGCTCCACCTGTTGCGCGGTCAGGCCGGCGAATCGCGCCGACAGTGTCGAAATCAGCAACTCGAAGTCGACGAGACCCTGGGTCGTCTCTTCCAGGGCCTTGCGCGCGAGCGCGTTCGCGAACATCTGTCCCAGCAGCTTCAGACGCTGCACGAGGACGGGGTTCCAGCGCACATCTCGCCTGACGACGGCGAAGGACGCGAAGCCGATCAGGCGTTCCGCCTGCCTCAGCGGAATCGCGACCAGCGATTCGATCCCTGCGGCCGCCATGTACGCCCGCTCGCCGCCTGCTTGCGGGGGGAGTTCCGCTGCACTGGACACGATGAGCGGTTCACCGGCCCGCAGCGCGCGCAACGACCAGTCACACAGTCCGTCGACCACGTCGGGGACCGCCGGCATGCCGTGCGCGGCGTAATAGTGGGTTCGCACGAGCCTGTTCGTGCCGGGGACCAGCATCAGGAGCGTGCCGATATCGAGTCCCAGGAAGACGGTGATGCGGTGCAGGCTGCGCGTCAGTTCGACATCGATGTCGCCGACGGGCATCTGGATGAAGGTGGCCGACACGTCGAACAGCAGGCGTTCGAAGCGCAACGAGCCTTCGAGCAGCCGCTCCCGCATTTTTCGCGTCAGCGCGTTCGCCGCCAGTTCCCCGAATGGCCGCAAGCCATCGAGCAGCGCCGGCCGCCAAACCTGCTCATCACATGAGCCGAACAGGGCAAAGCCGACCACGCCACCGGACTCCGCCAGCGGCAGGCTCAGCATCGACTGCCAGCGACCGGCAGCGGGGAGCCAGGCAAGCACGTCGTCCACCGGCTGCAGCGTCGCGTGCGGCCGGCAGCCGAAAGGCGCGCTGTGGCCAGCCCGCGCGAGGGTCGACAGGTGGCGTCGCGCCTCGTCCCAGCGCGCGCGAGCGGCGGCGAGCGCGGGATGCAATGCAATCTCGACGTCGGTGTAGATGACCTCGCCGTCGTCAAACTGCACGACGGCGACCAGTTCCAGTCCAAGCGCGTCCGCCACCCGACCCAGCGCCCGGGCGGCGCAGGCGTCGGCCTCGGCGGCCGGCGCGGCCATCAGCTCCGCCGACAGTTCGAGGAACTGTTGCTGCAGGCCGGCCGGCGGTGCGTCCCCGGCCAATTCGGCGAGTCGTGAGCGAATCGGGTCCCCCAGTTTCGAAGCAGCGCCTTCGGCCGTGAAAGGCGACGAAAGTGTCCGCGTGGCTTCCGTTTGACTGACGGCCGGAGAGTGGAAGCGATACCGCAAGTTCGAACTATCGTCCGACATGACCAGGCCACGGACAAGGGGTCGGCCGGTTCACGTCCGCACGAAAAGGGGGGTTTCTTGATCCCACGCAGGCGCGCGTGCCCGTCCGCGCCGGTCGCCGCGCGGCGACTGGCCTAGCGGGGCTGCGCCGGACGACTGACGAACACGAGCCCGCAGGTGCTGCCGGCGAGCGCGAGCGCCATGTCCTTCTGCGCATCCCACACGTCGCCCTGCGTGCCGAGATAGGCAACGCCCAGGTCGCCCCCGAACAGCAGCGCCGCGCACCACTCGACGAGTTCGTAGACTACGGAGTGCGACCACAGGAAGGCCAGCGCCGGCAGCCAGCGCCACACGCCGCGACCCGGCGCGCGGGCGGCGAACAGTTCGAGCGCCGCGGGCATCATCAGCAGTCCGTAGAGGAAATGCATCAGGCGGTCGTAGTGATTGCGCGACCAGCCGAGGGTTTCGTGCAGGGAACGTCCGGCCAGCGCCCGCCACCACTCGTCATAAGGTACGAGGCTGTAGGTGTAGTGCGCGCCGATCTCGTGCAGCAGCAGGAAGCCGCAGATGCACGCATACGCGAAATTCGAGAAACGCAGCCGGCGCACCGTGCACACCAGCGTCGACAGCAGCGCGAAGGGGACGACGTGCTCGAGCAGCCAGTCCTCGCGGAAAGCGGGGTCGAGGCCGAGGGCGACGAACACGCTGAGGTAGGTGCCGAGCAGCACGGCCGGAAAAGCCAGGCCGGGCGGCGCCCTGCCCGCGGCGGTCACGCCCGCGTCGTCCGCCACCGGCCTCAGCGCTCCCGGTGCACGAAGAGAGGCTCGCCGGGGACCAGCAGCCGCCGGTAGGCCGGATGGGCGAACACGCTGCTGGCGGACGTCGGCTCGAGCAGGAGCGCGACGACGCGCCCGAACGGCTGGTCGAGCGGAATGCGCAGCGCGCCGGCCGGCAGCGTGACACGCGCGGAGCGCGCAATGCCGAGCGCAGGCGGCGCATCGCGATGGACGCGCTCGACGATCCGCTGCTCGACAACCGTGTCCCGCGCCCGTTCCAGCATTTCGAAATCGAGCCCGTGACGCAGCAGCAGGTCACGCACGACCACCACGTGGCGCGCGAGGACGTAGGCGCGTGGCGCGAGCACCGGCGGGTGCGGCGCCATGCGGCGATGATCCGGAAAGGGCAGTTCGACCACTTCACCACTGTCGATGCGCCGCAACGGGACGTGGTGGACGGCGCCCTCGCTCGCGGCAACGTAGTCCGCGCCGAGCGCAAGCGCCTCGTCCGGGCGCAGCGGCGCGCGCGCGTCCTCCAGCGCGAGGATATCGGCCGCGCGCGCGTCCACCGCGCGCAGGAAGGCGCGAATGCACGCGGCCTGCTTTGCGGTCCGCACCTCGATGTTGCGAAAGCTGGGGTAGCGCCCCTCCCTGGGGTCGAGACGGGTCTCGAGCAGGAAGGACAGCGCGCCCAGCGCGCCCGCCTTGTTGCGGAAGCGCCTGATCGTGGTTCCGCCGTGCGTGAGGGCCTGGCTCGTAGAGGTGATCTCGCGGATGTAGCGCTGCGCGTGCAGGCCGCCGGCGCTGACGCGTGCGATGAGATCCGGCAACAGCACCGCCTCGCCGAAGTGAAGCAGCGCGGGTGGCAGCGCCGGGTTGTTGGCCACGTCGAACTGGGCCTCGAATTCGGTCAGCCAGCCCTCCCGGCCCAGGGTCCTGCGCTTCAGCGCCGCGGATTCGTGGGCATCGAGCACCACGTCCGGCCGGTAACGCTGGACCGCCGCGTTCAGCGCCCGGCTCTCCGGCTGCGACAACAGCACGTAGTCCCGGTTGAGGTTGACGCGATTGGCGTTGCGGCTGGCGTCCTCGTCGCGTCCGTCCGGGTTCACGTCCGGCACGAGCACGAAATCGGCGCGCGCAGGCAGTTCGCGCAAATCTCCGTGCAGCAGCGCCCGGGCGATGTCGAGCAGCGCTTCGCCGCCGGCCGGTTCCGAACCGCCGTGATGGGAGCCGACCAGCATCACGCGCAGGCGGCGTGGCGCCGCCGGCGCGGCGGGGCGTCGGACGATGAGCGCACGCAGCGGCGCGCCGCGGACCGAGTAACCCAGCGTCTGGCAGTCGGCCTCGTCGCTCGTCGCGGCGAGCCGATGCAGGTAGGCGGCGATCTCAGCGGAGGTCGAGACCCTGGTGTGGCCGCGGGCTTCGAGCGGTGTCGCCGGGTTCACCGTCCTGCCGCTCCTCAGGGCGCCTTCGCGACACCCTTGAACACCGGGTAGACGAAGTGGTCGCGCTCCCGCGTGACCATCGCCGCGTACTCGGGGTAGCGGAACACGCTGCTCGTTGAGCGCGGATCCAGCAGCAGCACCGCGGCGCGACCGTTGGCCTGCGCGGTGTCGATCGCGAGCGTGCCGGCCGGCGCCGTGATCTCGCGCGCCGCGCTGGCCAGCACCGCCACGCGCTCGGTGATGTTGGGCTGCGCCGCGAAGCGGCTGGCCTGGACCTTGACCTGCATCGGCTGCTCCAGCGCTTCATAGACGATGCGATGCTTGTCGAGCAGGGCGGCAATCTCCTGCTGGTGTTCGACGACGAGCAGCGTCGCGGGCATCGGGATCTCGTCGGCGGTCTCGACCTTGCGATGATCGCGGAACTCGATGTCCTCGAGTTCGCGCGTGTCGAGCCGGCGCATCGGGATCCTGACCCTCGGATGCGCCTTGTCGAGCACGTAACCGGCGTAAAGCTGGATGTTCTCGCGCGGCGCTGCTTCGCGCGCCCGCGCGACCTCGGCCATGATGTCGTCGCGGCGCTCGTGCATCAGGCGCAGGAAACTGCGGATGCAGATCAGCTGTTTCTCGAGCCGTACCGCGATGTTGCGATAGGTCGGGAAGCTGTCCTCGCGCGAATCGAGCTTCGTCTCGACGAGGAATGCCGCCGTGCCGGACATGCCCGCGGTATTGCGGAAATTGCGCAGCGTCAGCCCGCCGTGGGTGATCGGCTGCCGGATACTGGTGATCTCGCCGATGTAGCGATGCGCCGGCAGACCCGCGGCGGTCACGCGGGCGTTGAGCACCGGCAGCAGGTCGTCCAGCGTGAACTTGCGCAGCGCGGCGGTGATGCCCGCATTGTTCGCGATTTCGAACTGCGCCTCGAAATCGGTGAGGTAACCGTCCTTCGCGAGCGTCTTGCGCTTGAGGATCGCCGATTCGTGCGAATCGAGCAGCGCTTCCGGCGCGTAGCGCGCCAGAACCTCCTTCATCACCCGCGTCTCGGCCTGCATCGCGAGCACGAAGTCGGTGTTGATGTTGATCCAGTTCGCGTTGGCGCGCCGGTTCAGGTCGCGGCCATCCGGGTTCGCGTTCGGCAGCAGGATGATGTCGGCGTCCTTCAGCAAGGGCTTCAGTTCGCCGATGGCGAGATCGCGCGCAATCACCATCAGCGCCTCGCCGCCGGCCGGTTCCGCCGCGCCGTGCTGGGAGCCGGTGACCAGGATCGTCATGCGTCCGGGGCCGTCGGCGCCGGCGTGGTCGCGGAAGACGAGCGCCTCGATCGGCCTCCCCTGCACCGACTGGCCCACGACTTCCTTCGTCGCGAACGGCACCGCGGCCGCGACGGTGTCGAGGTAGGCGCTGATCTCCGCAGAGGTGCTGATGCGCTGGAACTTGGCCTGTTCCAGCGGGGTCGGTAACACGACGTCGGCCTGCGCCCACGTGGCGCCGAGGGACAACAGGGCGAACGCCAGCCACGAGGGCCGGCGCAGTGAGCGATTTTTCTGGTGTGCGTTCATGGGTCCTGGACTGTCGGCAGTGCGGTGACGAAGCGGCTGCATCCTCGCCCACGCTGATTGAACCAATGCTTAATCCCCGGCCTGTCCGCGCGGCACGGGCCGCTTGCTGCGGTCGCCGGCACTCGTCCCTGGCGTCGAGGCGCCGAGGATACTTGAAGCCCGCGCGCAAATCGCCCACCCCCGGCAAGCGGCCGCCGGCGTCACATGCGGACACGGACTGTCGGCGGTGCATCGTCGCGCCGGGCCGCGGCGCCAGCCGACCGCGCCGATGCGCGTCCATCCAGCGCTGATTGCACCAGCGAAGTGCCTTTCCGACACGCATCGTGCGCGCTCGATCGCCCGTGGTGCAAATGCGCGCCGGCACGTGAAATTCGCTTGCGCAGCGCGCTTGGCGGTCACCGAACCGGCCGATAAGCTGCGGGGCGTATCCTTCTTCCGGGAGCATCGCAGTGTCGATCCACATCGCACTCAATCATGTCACGCACTATCGCTACGACAGGTTGATCAATCTCGGGCCACAGATACTGCGCCTGCGTCCCGCGCCCCACTGCCGCACGCGCGTGCTGTCCTATTCGCTGCGCGTGGCGCCCGCCACGCACTTCATCAATTGGCAGCAGGACCCGCAGGCAAACCACCTCGCGCGCCTGGTGTTCCCCGAACGCACGCGGGAGTTCCGCATCGAAGTAGACCTCGTCGCCGAGATGGCGGTGGTGAACCCCTTCGATTTCTTCCTCGAGCCGCACGCCGAGCACTTCCCGTTCACATATGCACCCGAGAGCGCGCACGAACTCGCGCCGTTCCGGCTGGTCGAGCCGGCCACGCCGCTGCTCGCGGCCTACCTCGCGACCATTCCGCGCGAGCGTCACGCGACGATGGACTTCCTCGTCGGCTTGAACCGCCGACTGCAGCAGGAGACACGCTACCTCATCCGCCTCGAGCCGGGCGTGCAGACTCCCGAGGAGACGCTGCGCACGCGCGCCGGCTCGTGCCGCGATTCGAGCTGGCTGCTGGTCAACCTGCTGCGCCACCTCGGCTTCGCCGCGCGCTTCGTCTCCGGTTACCTCGTGCAGCTGGTGCCCGACGTGAAGCCGCTCGACGGACCGGCCGGCCCGCCCGCGGATTTCACCGATCTGCACGCGTGGTGCGAGGTCTACCTGCCGGGCGCGGGGTGGATCGGGCTCGACCCGACCTCGGGCCTGCTCGCCGGCGAGGGCCACCTGCCGCTCGCCGCCTCGCCTGATCCTCAGTCCGCCGCGCCGGTCACCGGCAGCACCGACGCGTGCGAAGTCGAGTTCTCGCACGCGATGAAGGTCACGCGGATCTGGGAAGCGCCGCGGGTCACGAAGCCCTACACCGACGCGCAGTGGTCGGCGCTGCTGCAGCTCGGCGAACGGGTCGAGGCCGACCTGCAACGCCACGACGTGCGCCTGACCCAGGGCGGCGAGCCTACTTTCGTGTCGGTCGACGATCACGACGGCGCGGAGTGGAACACCGACGCCCTGGGGCCGACGAAGCAGCGGCTCGCGCGCGAATTGCTGGATCGGCTCCAGGCGCACTACGCGCCCCTCGGCCTGACCCACTACGGCCAGGGCAAGTGGTACCCGGGCGAACAGCTGCCGCGCTGGTCCCTGAACCTCTACTGGCGCCGCGACGGCGAGCCGCTGTGGCGCGACCAGTCCCTGCTCGCCCGCAACGGCGACGACCTCGGCGCGACCCCGCAGCAGGGCGAGCGCTTCCTGCACGCGCTCGCAGCGCGGCTAGGGGTCGGCATGGAGCACGTATTCCCGGCCTACGAGGACGCGTGGTACTACCTGTGGCGCGAGCGGCGCCTGCCGGCGAACGTCGACCCGCTCGACTCCAACCTGGCCGACCCGGCGGAGCGCGCGCGCCTGCGACGGCTGTTCGCGAACGGCCTGCAGCGCGAAGCAGGGCACGTCCTGCCGCTGCGCCACGCGGACGGGCGCTGGCGGAGCGGACGCTGGTTCCTGCGCGACGAACGCTGCTACCTCGTGCCCGGCGACTCGCCGCTCGGCCTGCGCCTGCCGCTGGATTCCCTGCCGTGGGCGCGGGAGGAAGACCAGGCGCGCGATTTCCCGCGCGATCCCGCCGCGCCGCGCGGCGAACTGCCCGCCTACCTGGCGCTGCGCACGCGCGACGTCGCCCCCGTCGAACCGCGCCGACAGGTCGCCGGCGGCGACCGGGGCGCCGGCACGACGACGCGGGAACGCGCGCCGCACGCCCAGGAATCGGCGGCCTGGATCACGCGCACCGCGCTGTGCGCGGAAGCACGCGGCGGCGCGCTGCACCTGTTCATGCCGCCGCTGACGCGGCTCGAGGACTACCTCGAGCTGGTCTCGGCGATCGAGGACACCGCGGTCGCGCTCGGCCAGCCTGTCGTCGTCGAGGGCTACGAGCCGCCCCGCGATCCGCGCCTGCAGCACCTGCGCGTGACGCCCGACCCCGGCGTCATCGAGGTCAACGTCCAGCCGGTCGAGAGCTGGCCCGCGCTCGTCGAGCAGACGGAATTCCTCTACGCGGCAGCCCACCAGACCCGTCTGAGCAGCGAGAAATTCATGCTGGACGGCCGCCACACCGGCACCGGCGGCGGCAACCACTTCGTGCTCGGCGGCGCGACGGTCGACGATTCACCTTTCCTGCGCCGGCCGGACCTGCTCGCGAGCATGCTGGCCTACTGGCACAACCATCCGTCGCTGTCCTACCTGTTCTCCGGCATGTTCATCGGCCCGACCAGCCAGGCGCCGCGCATCGACGAAGGCCGGCACGAGTCCGTCTACGAGATGGAGATCGCGCTGCGCGAACTGCGGCGGCAGCAGGACGCCCAGCTGGCGCTCGGCGACGGGCAGGTCACGCCGTGGCTCGTCGACCGCATCTTCCGCAACCTGCTCGTCGACATCACCGGCAATACGCATCGCGCGGAGTTCTGCATCGACAAGATGTTCTCGCCCGACGGCGCGAGCGGGCGGCTGGGCCTGCTCGAGCTGCGCGCCTTCGAGATGCCGCCGCATCCGCGCATGAGTCTCGCGCAGCAGCTGCTGATGCGCGCGCTGGTCGCGCGCTTCTGGCAGCACCCGTATCGGCCGCTGCGGCTGCAGCGCTGGAGCACGGAACTGCACGACCGCTTCATGCTGCCGCACTTCGTGTGGGACGACTTCCGCGACGTGCTCGCCGAGCTCGCTGATTTCGGCTATGCGCTGGACCCCGCGTGGTTCGCCCCGCATCTCGAATTCCGGTTCCCGCGACTCGGCGACTTCGCCGCGCGCAACGTCGAGGTCGAACTGCGCGCGGCGCTCGAACCCTGGCACGTCCTCGGCGAGGAGAACGCCGCCGGCGGCACCGCGCGCTACGTCGACTCCTCGCTCGAACGCCTGCAGGTCAGGGTGCGTGGGCTCGTGGACGGGCGCCACGTCGTGACCTGCAACGGCCACGCCCTGCCGCTGCACGCCACCGGCACCAACGGCGAGTACGTCGCCGGCGTGCGCTACCGCGCGTGGCAGCCGCCGAGCTGCCTGCAGCCGACCATCGGCGTGCACGCGCCGCTGACCTTCGATCTCGTCGACACCTGGCAGCACCGCTCGCTCGGCGGCTGCCAATACCACGTCGCGCATCCGGGCGGGCGCAATTACGACAGCTTCCCGGTCAATGCGTACGAAGCCGAGTCGCGCCGCCTCGCGCGCTTCTTCCGCTTCGGGCACACCCCGGGCGAGTTGCGCGTGGCACCGGCGACGCGCTCGGCGCACTTCCCCTTCACGCTGGACTTGCGTCGCGCCGGGGACTAACGTCGGGCGCCGACCCCGGTTCCAGCATGCTCACCAACCTCATCACCGACTACCCGCCCGACGCGGGTCGCTACGACGAGCTGTTCGCGGCCCCATCGACGCCGCGCGCGCACTGGCGCCGCATGTTCGAGGAGCTCGCCAACGCGTCGCCGGCGGGTCTCGCCTCGCGGCTCGGCCTCGTCGAGCGCGACGTGCGCGACAGCGGCGTCACCTACAACGTCTATGCGGACCCGCAGGGCCGGGATCGACCGTGGGATCTCGACGTGCTGCCGCTGATCCTGCCCTCCGACGAATGGACGGTCATCGCCGCCGGCGTCGCGCAGCGTGCGCGGCTGCTGAACGCGATTCTCGCCGACGTCTACGGCGACGCCACGCTGCTGACGGCCGGCCTGCTCCCGCCCCGGCTCATGCTGGGCCACAGCGGTTACCTGCGCCCGGCGCGCGGCAGCACGCCGCCGGGCGGCGTGTTCCTGCACAGCTATGCGACGGACCTGGCGCGCGCGCCGGACGGCAGCTGGTGGGTGTTGGGCGATCGCACCCAGGCGCCCTCTGGCGCGGGCTATGCCCTCGAGAACCGGCTGCTGGTCGCGCGCCTGTTCCCGGATACTTTCCGCGAGCTTGGGGTCGCCCGCCTGTCGGGCCACTTCAGCGCGCTGCGCGATTCCCTGCTGCATTTCGCGCCGGCAGGCGACGGGCCACCGCTGGCGGTCGTGCTGACGCCGGGGCCGTACAACGAAACCTATTTCGAGCACAGCTTCCTCGCGCGCTATCTCGGCTTTCCGCTCGTCGAGGGTAACGACCTGCTGGTACGTGACGGCCGCGTGTGGCTGAAGACCCTCGAAGGCCTGCAACGCGTGCACGCGATCCTTCGCCGCCAGGACGATGCCTACTGCGATCCGTTGGAGCTGCGCGCGGATTCCGCGCTCGGCGTCGCCGGACTCGCCGACTGCGCTCGGCGCGGCAGCGTATTCATCTCCAACGCGCTGGGCTCGGGGGTGCTGGAATCCGGCGCATTGCTGGGCTTCCTGCCCGACCTCTGCCAGCGCCTGCTCGACGAGCCGCTGCGGCTGCCGTCCGTCGCGACCTGGTGGTGCGGCGAGCCGGCCGCGCTCGAGGACGCGCTCGCCCGGGCCGGGCAGCTCGTGTTCAAGCCGGCCGACCCCGGACGCAACTTCGATCCCGTGTTCGGACCCGACCTGTCGCCGGCCGGCCTCGCGCAGCTGCGCGCCGAGGTGCGCGCCGCGCCTGAGCGCTACGTGGCCCAGGAAATGGTCAAGGTCTCGCGCGCGCCGACGCTGGCGCCGCACCGCCCGGCGCTGCTCGGGATGCGGGGAATCGGGCTGCGCGTGTTCACGGTCGCGACCGCGACCGGCTACCGCGTGATGCCGGGTGGCCTGACCCGCGTCGCCAGCGAACGCGAGCCGATGGTCGTCTCGATGCAGCGCGGCGGCGGTTCCAAGGACACCTGGGTCCTGGACGTCACGCCCGACGAGCACCGTGACGCGCCGCTCGCGGTGCCGGCCCCCCTCGCCCCGGGGATTGCACGTCGCACGGTGATCACGCCCTCGCGCACCGTCGAGAACCTGTTCTGGTTCGGCCGTTACGCCGAGCGCTGCGACGATCTCGCGCGGCTGCTGCGCGTGGCGCTCAACGCCGGCCTGACGGAGGCCGATGCGAACGCCCTGCCCCTGGTCGAGCTCGGCGCGCGCGCGGGGCTGTCGGTCCGCAGCAGCGCGCTGGCCCAGGACTGGTGCGCGGCCGCGACGCTGGACGTCACGCACGGGCTGCCGGCGAACCTGCGCCAGCTCGCGCGCGTGGCGCACTCGCTACGCGAGCGGATCTCGCAGGATCACTGGCGCGCGCTGCATCGCCTGACCCAGGACAGCGCGCTCGGCAGGCGGGCGAGCGTCGCCGAGTCACTGGCCTGGCTCGACCGCGCGATCCAGTCGCTGATGGCCCTGTCCGGCTTTGTGCTGGACGGCATGACGCGCGATCTCGCGTGGCGCTTCATGTCACTGGGACGACGCCTCGAGCGGCTGTCGTTCAGCTGCTCGGCGCTCGAGGTCGCCCTGCAATCCCAGGCCGATCACAACCTCGCCTGGCTGCTGGAACTCGCCGACTCGATCGTGACCTATCGCGCCCGCCAGATGGGGCGTATGGAGTGGCCATCGGTGTTGAGCCTGCTCGTGTTCGATGAATCGAATCCGCGGTCGCTGATGTTCCAGGTGTCCGGCATCAATGGTTACCTGCGGAAGCTGGAGGCAGCACTCGGCCCGTGCAGCGCCGGGCGCACCGCACCGCTGGTCGCCGGCTTGCACGAACTCCAGCCACAGGGCGCCCCGGCGCTGGAGGAGCGGCTGCGCACGCGCATGGTCGCCGTGATGCAGGCGCTGCGGGCCGCGGCCCACGCGCTGAGCGACGACCTCGGCGAACGCTTCTTCGCCCACGCGGACCGCGAGTCCCGGTCGGCGCTGTCGATCTGAGGCGGCCATGACCCTTCGCTATCGAGTCCGCCACTCGACGCATTACGACTATGCGCACCCCGCCGCGAGCGCGCGGCACCTGGCCCACCTGACGCCGCGCGCGACGGACTGGCAGGCAGTCGAGAGCCACGCCCTCGACGTCGCGCCCGCGCCCACCGAGTGGAGCGACCCCCAGTTCGATTACTTCGGGAACCCCGTGCGGCACTGGGCCATCTCGCTGCCGCATCGCGAGCTGGACGTGCGAGCCGAATCCGTCGTCCGCGTCGAAAGCCAGCTGCCGCGGTGGACGCGATCTCCCGCCTGGGAACGCGCGCTCCCGCCGGCGGCGCCCGAACTGGTCGAGTTCACGCTGCCCTCGCCCTACGTGCCGCTGCTGGCCGCGGCGGCCGACTACCTGCGGTCGAGCTTTGCTGGCGGCAGGCCGCTGCACGAGTGCCTGCACGAGGTCGCGTTGCGCATGCGGCAGGATTTCGTGTTCGATCCGACCGCCACCACCATCGCCACGCCGGTCGAGGACGTGTGCCGCCACCGGCGCGGCGTCTGCCAGGATTTCGCCCACTGCCTGCTGAGCGGTCTGCGGGCGCTCGGCTTCGCCGCGCGCTACATGAGCGGCTACGTGCTCGACGAGGGCGGCGGCACGCGCGGCGCCGGCGCCTCGCACGCGTGGGTCGCCGTGCACGCACCGGACGCCGGCTGGATCGGCTGCGACCCGACCAACGGCAAGCTCGCCGATCTCGAATTCGTCACCCTGGGCTGGGGCCGCGACTTCGGCGACGTGACGCCGTTGCGCGGCGTAGTGCTGGGTCACGGCGAGCAGCGGCTCTGCGTCGGCGTCGAATTCCATCGCCTCTGACAGCGCGCGGGAATCTCCCGGCCCGGCGTGCTTGACGCGCCCCCGGTCCGTTGCGATAAAGCCGTTCCGCACCGTGCGCCCCGGCGGGCGTCGGTCCACCCCCTGATCAGGAGAGTCCCCATGTCTGAGTCGGTGTTCAAACTCGGCGTCCTCAAACTCGGCTGCATCGGCGCCGCACCCCTGCTGGACCTGCTGCTCGACGAGCGCGCGGACCGTGAAGATCTCGAAGTCAGGGCCTTCACCTGCGGATCGAAGCTCGACCCGGCTTCCTGCGCCGAGCCTACCGCCGCGCTGCTCGCCTGGCAGCCGCAGCTCGTGGTGCTGGT
>Ga0255182_1000283_pt1 | contig 39041 bp, 38 predicted proteins | sample Atl_UVDOM_RepA_8_FD_188420 | JGI IMG/M metagenome (GOLD analysis project Ga0255182, IMG submission 188420) | Freshwater microbial communities from Altamaha River, Georgia, United States - Atl_UVDOM_RepA_8d | ecosystem: Environmental > Aquatic > Freshwater > River | place: USA: Georgia...
AGACGGGAAAGCAGACGTTCCACACGGCGCTGGTACTTCGCAACAAGCAGCTCAAACGCCCGTTTGTCACCCCGCTGAACCCGTTCTACCAGTTCGGCGTCAGTCTCACGCTGATCGCTCACCCCAGGACCGCCTCCAGAATCGCTCAAACAGCGCGAAAGACCAGCGTGCCGTTGGTGCCGCCAAATCCAAAGTTGTTTTTCAGCGCTACCCGAATCAGAAGATCACACGCAGCGTTCGCGCAGTAATCCAGATCGCACTCAGGGTCCTGATTAAAAATGTTGATTGTTGGTGGACTCACACGGTGATGCAAAGCCAGCACAGTAAATACCGACTCGAGACCACCCGCACCGCCCAACAGGTGGCCGGTCATCGACTTAGTCGACCCCACGACCACTTTTCTAGCGTGATCCCCAAGGGCGGCCTTAATCGCATCCGTCTCGTTCTTATCCCCCAAAGGGGTAGACGTGCCATGGGCATTGACATAGTCGACCTGATCCACCGAAACCTGTGCATCTTTTAATGCATTGGCCATACAACGACGCGGTCCATCCATGTTCGGTGCGGTCATGTGAAAGGCGTCGCCTGACATTCCAAACCCCGCGAGCTCACAATAGATTCTTGCACCGCGAGCCTTGGCGTGTTCGTATTCCTCGAGCATCAGCACACCAGCACCCTCGCCCAATACAAAACCATCACGGTCTTTATCCCATGGACGGGATGCAGTCGACGGATCATCATTACGCGTTGACAAGGCACGCGCTGCCGCGAAACCGCCAATGCCCAAGGGCGAGATGGTGGACTCGGCGCCACCTGCAAGCATGGCGTCGGCATCGCCGTATTGAATCAACCGCATCGCAAGCCCGATGCTATGCAGACCAGTCGTGCAGGCAGTTACCGCAGCGACGTTCGGGCCTTTTAGGTTGTGAAGGATGCTGAGATGGCCAGAGATCATGTTGATGATCGATCCCGGCACGAAAAATGGCGAGATACGACGGGCGCCACGATTCGTGTATTCCGCATGCGTCTCTTCGATGAGAGGAAGACCACCAATGCCCGAACCCACAAACGCACCAATGCGCTCCGAGTTCGCCTCCGTGACCTGAAGGCCGGAGTCCTTTAGGGCCTGAATCCCAGCGGCAATGCCGTAGTGAATGAAGACATCCATGTGCCGCGCTTCTTTAGCGGGCAGAAAGTCCTCTACGGAGAATCCTTTCACTTCGCCGGCGAAATGCACCGGCAGACCACTGTGGTCAAACTTGGTGACGGTGGCAATGCCCGACTGACCGGCGACAAGCCCCGCCCAAGACGATGAGACATCGTTTCCCAGGGGGGAAATACAACCTAAACCGGTAACGACAACGCGGCGCCGACCTGCGGCACCCGATGCTATAGGACCGCTCATCGACAAAAAGTCCGCTTATTTTTTCAGATGGGTCGTGACGTAGTCGATGGCCTGCTGGACCGTGGTGATCTTCTCAGCTTCCTCGTCAGGGATCTCGCAGCCAAAGGCATCTTCCAAGGCCATCACGAGCTCCACGGTATCAAGGGAGTCAGCGCCGAGATCATCGACAAACTTGGACTCTTTCTTGACGTCTTCGATTTTGACGCCAAGCTGCTCCGAAACGATGCCAATGACGCGCTTTTCAATGTCTTCCATGAACCTTTTCCTTAGGGGTCAAACTAGGCCGAATTGTATCAGGACATCACCATTCCACCGTTCACAGACAGGGTGACACCGGTGATATAGCCGGCCCCATCAGAGGCCAAAAAGACGACAGATGCCGCAATATCCTGGGGAGTTCCAAGACGTTGAGCGGGAATCTGGCTGGTGAGGCCCTTGATCTGCTCCTCGGACAGGGCCTTTGTCATATCGGTATCGATAAATCCCGGAGCCACGCAGTTCACGGTGATCCCGCGGCTTGCGACCTCGCGGGCAAGCGCCCGCGACATCCCTGCCACGCCCGCCTTGGCGGCTGCGTAGTTCATCTGGCCAGGGTTACCGGAGAGTCCCACCACCGAGGTGATATTGATGATCCGTCCCCAACGGGCCTTCATCATGGCACGCAACACCCCACGCGACAGTCGAAAGACCGCAGTCAGATTGGTCTGAATCACCGCATCCCACTCTTCGTCCTTCATCCGCATTGACAGATTGTCGCGGGTGATCCCCGCGTTGTTGACCAGGATGCCAATCGGGCCAAATTTCTGCGAAATCTCATCGATCAACGCATCGCAGCTTGTCCCATCGTTGACCTGTAGCACCCGTCCCTCGCCCGTGATGCCATGGGCAGAGAGCGACGCCGAAATGCTCTCTGCACCTTGCGCGGTAGTAGCGGTCCCAATCACCATATGGCCAGCCGTGCCCAGGCCGATGGCAATCGCCTGGCCAATACCGCGTGTAGCGCCTGTCACTAAGGCAACTCGGGGAGACTCACTCATGACGGCCACTCCTTACATGATTGAAGCGATGAAACCACTCAGCACGCCTACGACGACTTAAGCCCAGTAATGGCCGCATCAAGGCTCGATTGATCATTGATGGCATAGGTCACTACCTCGGGGGCAATTCTTTTCACGAGTCCTGTGAGCACCTTGCCAGGTCCGCACTCGATCATGGTACCTACGCCGTTTTCCACAAGACGCTGAATAAGCTCGACCCATCGCACAGGACTCATGGCCTGACGGGAGAGCGCATCCCGAATCCGATCCGGATCAGTTTCAACCCGAACATCCACGTTGTTAATCACCTTGATTTCTGGCGAGGACAATGAGATCTGCGCAAGATGCGCGCGAAGTGCATCGGCTGCAGGTTTAAGCATGGTTGAATGAAATGGCGCCGACACCGCAAGCGGCAATGCCCGTTTTGCACCGCGTTCTTTTACTAAGGTACAGGCCCGATCAACGGCTTCTTTGTGGCCTGCAATCACCGTCTGATCAGGCGCGTTGAAATTGACCGCCTCGACAATCTGGCCCTGGGCGGCATCGGCACAGGCTGCAATCACCGCTGCAGAGTCAAGCCCCAGAACGGCCGCCATACTGCCGACCCCCACAGGTACAGCCGACTGCATCTGCTGAGCACGAAAGCGCACAAGACGTGTCGCGTCGGCAAGCGGAAAAACACCGGCCGCCGTAAGCGCCGAATATTCGCCAAGGCTATGGCCGGCCGCCCAAGCGGGCACAGGCCCGCCCGCTGCGCACCAGGCACGATAAAACGCCACAGATGTGGCTAACATTACCGGCTGGGTATTGACAGTAAGACTGAGTGACTCTGCCGGACCATCTGCGATTAACGCTGAGAGATCCTGCCCCAACGCCGAGGACGCCTCCGAGAGCGCATCGCTGACTGCTGGGTTACCAGCAAATCCAGCAAGCATCCCCACCGTCTGTGACCCCTGCCCGGGAAATATGAACGCAAGAGAATTCATGATGACAGCACCGCCTCCATCGCAGGGTTTGAGACTCGTACTCTAAAACTGAAGATAAACCGCACCCCAGGTGAAGCCACCACCCACCCCCTGAAGCATCAATCGCTGGCCGGATCGGATCCGGCCATCACGAACCGCAACGTCAAGTGCCAGCGGAACCGATGCCGCCGACGTATTGGCATGCTGATCGACCGTAACGACCACTTTGGACTCCTCTATTCCAAGACGCTTGGCCGTGGCCGAGAGGATCCGGACATTGGCCTGATGCGGAATCAGCCAGTCAATATCACTGACCTGATGGCCAACATCGGCCAGCACCTCTCGGGCAACACTATCGAGCACCTGTACCGCAAGCTTGAAAACAGACTGGCCATCCATGGTGAGAAACGGATGGCCCACTGCTTTTCCGTGGCTGACTGTTCCCGGTGTGCGAAGAATCGACTCAAACTCACCGCGCGCATGCAACCGGTGCCCCAGAATTCCCGGCGTTGAATCGGCCTTCAGCACAACAGCGCCGGCACCATCGCCAAACAGCACACATGTCGCGCGATCACTCCAATCCAGAATTCCAGAGAAAACCTCTGCACCGACAACGAGGGCAGTCTTGGCCTTGCCGGCCTTGATGAATAGATCCGCGGTTGCCATCGCGTAGGCAAAACCACTGCACACCGCCTGAACATCAAACGCAGCGCCACCGGAGGCGCCAAGCTTTTTCTGCAACAGACAGGCAGTCGAGGGAAAGATCATGTCGGGCGTTGAAGTCGCCAGAATGATCAGATCAATGTCTTTCGCAGAGACACCTGCTGACTGCAGTGCATGACCAGAGGCCTCGAAGGCGAGATCACTGGTGTGCACACCATCGGCCGCAATGTAGCGCTGCGAGATACCCGTGCGCTCACGGATCCAGTCATCCGAGGTGTCGACCCCCGACTGCGCTAGCCGAGTCGCCAACTCTGCATTGGTTACGGGGTTACCCGGCAAAGCCCGGCCCGTACCAACAATGCGCGAGAAGATCTCCATCAGCTGATGTCCTCTGGGGGTTCCGACGATAACGATTTTAGGTCAGGATGCGGAATGGCCTCCGGCCGATCCAGAGCGATCGCCTGAGCGATTTTTTCGTTCAGCCCATGGGCAGCCGCATCTGCGGCGCGCTGTAACGCGTGCTCATAGGCAACCGCGTCGGCAGAGCCATGACTCTTGAACACGATCCCACGCAGCCCCAGCAGCGCGGCACCGTTGTAGCGGCGATGATCCACCCGACGGGAAAATTTCTTGAGTACAGGCATCGCTAACAACCCCATCAGACGGGTGCCTGCATTACGGGTAAATTCTTCTTTAATAAAACTGCGCAGCATCTGGGCCAGACCCTCAGAGGTCTTCAATGCCACATTTCCAACAAAGCCATCACAGACCACGACATCTGTGGTGCCCTTGAAAATATCATCACCCTCGACATTGCCGTAGAAGTTTAGGTGACTCGCACGCAATAACTCCCCGGCCATCTTGACCGTGTCATTGCCCTTAATCACCTCTTCACCAATATTCAGTAGCCCCACGCTGGGCTGAGCTTTTCCGTGAATTACCGAAACCAGCGCTGCACCCATAGAGGCAAATTGCAATAGATGGTCCGCGTTGCAATCGACATTTGCGCCGAGGTCTAACATGGTTGTGACACCGCCACGCTGATTGGGCATGGCTGTGGCGATTGCGGGGCGATCAATGCCCTCCATCGTTTTGAGCACATAACGGGCGATCGCCATGAGGGCCCCGGTATTACCGGCACTGACTGCGGCATGGGCGCGGCCGTCCTTGACGGCCTCAATCGCGAGCCGCATAGATGACCTGCGCTTATTGCGTAACGCGACTGCAGGCGGGTCGTCCATCAGCACGACCTCTTCGGCAGCCAAGAGCTCGATCCGAGCGCTGAGCCCCGCACCCGGGGCGCGGGCCGACAGCGCACTGGAGAGCTCAGGCTCCTTACCCACGAGCAGCACCCGATGGCCTGGGCTGTGGCCCAGGAAATTCAACGCTGCGGGAATGGTGACGGTAAGGCCATGATCGCCACCCATGCAATCGATGGCGATACAGACTGACTGCGACGAAGTCACAGCAGGAAAGCGAAGAGTTTATGCAGCCTTGGTCTTAACGACTTTCTTGCCACGGTAGTAGCCCGAGGGGCTGATGTGGTGGCGAAGATGAATCTCGCCCGTGGTCGGCTCGACCGCGGTGGACGGATTGCTCAGAAAATCGTGCGAACGATGCATGCCGCGCTTCGACGGCGATTTCTTGTTCTGCTGGACAGCCATGTTCAGACTCCGGAAAACCTTGAATTATAAGGTATTTTTACCTTTTGAGGGTCCGCTGACCAGGTCCTTCAGCCCAGCAAACGGATTGGCCTTCTCGGGTACCGGCGGGGCCTGTGTCAGGGGCGCCTGACAATTCTCGTGCTTGGGGGCCAGCGGCAACTCAAGCAGCAGCTCATCCTCAAGGAGCGCCATCAACGAGGCCGAATCCTCTGGGGCGAGAAAATCCACCATCGCCGCATCCGGGTCACGCTCCTCCTCTTCGGTCGCCTGCTCCGTGCGGGCATCCGCGAGTGCGGCCGACTCAAAAAACTCAAATCCCCGCCGAACCGACAGGTTCACGATCACAGGCTCAAGACACCGCTCACAGCGACATGCAAGCGTCGCCCTGGCCTTAAGCCACCAACGTCGGCGCGGGTGGCCGGGCCCCGGCGGTTGATCGTCCGGAAAAAACTCCCAGGCAATAGGCGAATCAATCCGCTGACAGGACGCCGACAGCCGAGTCATCTGATCCGACGCAATTTCGCCGGATGCAGGCAGCGACTGACTGGCGAGCGCGCGTTCAAGGGCCAGACCAGACAGCGGGACGCTCAGATCAAATTTGGCATTCATAATGCGCGAACCTTATCTGCCTTCAATGGACGTTTCAACCCGGCATGCACGCACCCTTAATTCTTGCCTCGAGTAGCCCATATCGAAAAGAGTTGCTGTCTCGACTCGGACTTGATTTCGAGACGCGAACGCCCAACGTCGATGAGACCCCGCTGGGGGGCGAGTCTTTTGTAAACACCGCAATACGACTCGCAAGGGAAAAAGCACTCTGGATCGCCAAACGACATCCTGAAGCAATTGTGATTGGTGCCGACCAGGTTGCAGTCTGTAACGATCAGCGACTGGATAAGCCGGGCACCAATGCCCACGCCCTTGAGCAGCTTCAGCTTCAACGCGGACAGACCTCTGTCTTTTACACCGCGGTCTGCGTTGCTGGCCTTGGCGGCGATCGCACTGAGGAGGCCATGGTACCAACACAGGTAAGGTTTCGAGGGGTTGAAGAACTTCCCGATACGCTTTTGCAACGTTACATCGAGATTGAGCGGCCACTCGACTGCGCAGGCAGCGCCAAGTCCGAAGGGCTCGGCATTACGCTCATCTCTGCAATTGAAGGTTCCGATCCCACTGCGCTGATCGGACTTCCTCTGATTGCACTGACCGAGATACTCAATCGATTCGGCGTCTCAGCACTTAAGCACTACCCTTGATTGCGGGTGGCAGGCCCCACTCACACCGAATCGATTTAATTCAGTAGATCGACCAGCGCATCATCGCGCTAAACATGGCGTCTCCGGCAGCAGCGCCAAAGCGCTTGGCCAGGCGCTCTGCAAAATTGGGCTGTAGGGTGTAATCGATGACCTCTTCGGCCTTGATGACATCTCGGGCAACCGAATCCACGGTCCCAAGTCCGTCGGCAAGGCCCAGTTCAATACTTTTGGCGCCTGTCCAGACCATCCCCGAAAAGAGCTCAGGGATGGGTTTTAGCCGATCACCGCGGCCCTGTTTGACCGCAGCGATAAATTGGCCATGGACATCGTTGATCATCGACTGAACCGCAGCGCGCTGTTTGGGGTCCATCGGTAAAAAGGGATCCAGCATCGCTTTATTTTCTCCCGCGGTCAGCACCCGGCGCTCAACGCCCAGCTTCTTTAAGGCCTCGGTAAATCCAAAGCTGTCCATTCGAACCCCGATCGAGCCAACCAGACTGGCCTGGTTCACGTAAATAAAATCAGCGGCGGAGGCAATGTAATAGCCGCCCGAGGCAGCGACGTCCTCAACAACGGCGATGACCGGCTTGTCCTTGTGCTCAGCCTTTAGCCTGCGGATCTCATCAAAGACGATGCCCGACTGGACGGGGCTGCCGCCAGGGCTATTGATTCGAAGAATGATCCCCGCGGCATGGCTATTTTTAAAAGCCTCTCGCAAAGAGTCGGACACCAGTTCAGCACTCGCTGGAGATCCAAAATCAATAACGCCGTGCAGATCGATCATGGCGGTATGTCGCATCGTCGGGCTCGCCACCATATGGGTGCCACCGCCCATGCTCGAGAACCAAAACGCCCCCAGCACAAATGCAAAGGTGATAAAGCGCCAGAAATTTCCCCAGAGTCGCGCACGTCGCTGCTCCTGCACATGCGCAAGCAGCACCTTTTCCACTACTTCTTGATCCATCGTGCAATCCAATCGTTTAATTCTTCAACGCTGAGCATACAGCCCAGCGGATCAGCGGCCAGAAGTTCTTCTGTCGCATGGGCCCCATAGCCCACCGCCAGCGCCTCAGCCCCAGCGGATTTGGCCATGAAAATATCATGGGTCGTATCCCCAATTACCAGCGTGGAGCTTGGAGAAATACGAAGCTCAGCACAGATTTCCAGCACCATCCGAGGCGCTGGCTTGGGCTCCGATTCATCCGCGCAACGCGAGCTCGCAAACAAATGTCGGGTGCCGGTGAGGTCAAAAGAGCGCTCAAGACCTACCCGGGTCTTTCCCGTGGCTACCGCAAGCGGCATTCCCGATCCGTGCAGTTCCGTTAAGACCTGCATCATTCCCGGAAACATCTGTAATTGCTCGTAACGGGATAGGTAGTGATACCGGAATCGATCTGTCAGCGCACCCTGCCGCTCAGGACTGAGATTCGGAGCAACCCGGGACAACGCATCTTGAAGCCCCAGCCCAATCACCCATCGGGCATCGTCGACACTGGGAATAGCCAATCCCAGATCCTCGCAAGACTGCTGAATGGCACTCGCGATACTTGGGGTGGAGTCCACCACAGTCCCATCCCAGTCAAAAACCACAAGCTCCACAGAGTCCATCACAGCGCCTTTGCCCCTAGCTCATTTAATAGTGTCTGAAACGCCTCCTCGACTGGGGCGGTCAGGTAAATCGTTTCTCCTGAACCTGGATGTACACATCGCAATGACCAGGCGTGGAGCGCCATTCGTTGAATCATCCCTGATCCCTTTGGACCATGCACCTCATCCTGCGCGATCAGACCATATTTCGGATCACCAACGATTGGATGACCCCGACTGGCCAGATGAACCCGGAGTTGATGTGTTCTGCCTGTCAGCGGCTCGCACTGCAAAAGGGTGACTCGGCCAAGCAAACGATGTTCAAGCGGCTGGAGCACTCTGACTTTTGTGATCGCGGACTGCCCGTCCTCTTGAACCCGTACCCAACGCTCTCCGCGCGCATTCACCCATTTATGTAGGGGCGCCTCGATGCGATCGCAGTCTTGCGGCCAGTCCCCCCAGACCAGCGCCAAATAGCGCTTGCGCATCTGACCCTCTCGCAGCTGACGATGAAACTCAGTAAGGCTTGAGCGTCGCTTGGCCAGCAGCATCAGGCCTGAAGTCTCTCGGTCAAGTCGATGGACAAGTTCGAGAAAAAATTCCCGGCCCGATCCATCATCCCGCGCCTGACGGAGCGCCTCGATGACCCCGAGCCGAATTCCGCTCCCGCCATGAACCGCGAGGCCAAACGGCTTATTAATCGCAAGCATGAAGTCGTCTTCGACAATGATGTCGATACGGGCTGCAACAGATCGGGCAAGTCCCGGCTGAACGACACCGCGGCTCTGCCCCGACTCCCTTGCGCCCGCAGACTCGGGCAGCCGAAGCGGCGGGATCCTGAGTTGGTCCCCCTCCTCAATCCGGTAATCACTTGAGACTCTCCCCCCGTTGACCCGCACCTCCCCGGTCCGCAGCATCCGATAGATTCGGGTCTTGGGCACACCCTTCAAACGGTTGAGCAAGAAGTTATCAATTCGCTGGCCCGCCTGCTCCGGACCAACCCGCCACTGCTGGACCCCCGTGGTCGGCCCCCGCCCTGCCGGCCCATGGCCTGCGGCGTTACTTGCCAAATCAAAGGGATTTGATGTCATGTTGAAGTTCAAGGTTATACTCGACCAGTCGGAGATGATTTACCGACCGATTGTTGCGTCCCTCCGGGTCAGCCCCAAGGCGGCCGTTTCAGCCCCAGGCTGGACCCTCAGGAAAAAACGCAGAGACGGTTGATGCCTCCGGCCCGAGTGCAGTGTGCACCGGATTGTATTTGACCGAGGAGCGCAATGGCTGCGCGGCCCGGCTGACGAACAGATAGATTGAGTACAACGGATTTGTAGTGTTGGTTTATCCAAAAAACATCCCATCTCGACCATCGATCCCCGGCGATCGCATCACCATGCGCCCGCCGGCGGAACCTTATCGTCTGCTGATTCCGCACACCCTGCCCGCTCCATTTGACCGCTGACGCGGTAGCCTGGGCCGATGTACCCCGCATCGCTGCGGCCGGCCCGATAAAGGAGTAGTGCATGAAACGCATGTTGTTTAACGCGACCCACGCCGAGGAGCTACGGGTCGCCATTGTCGATGGCCAACGGCTCGTCGACCTGGATATTGAGACCGCAGGCCGAGAGCAGCGCAAGAGCAATATCTACAAGGGTGTCGTAACCCGCATCGAACCCAGCCTGGAGGCCTGCTTTGTCAATTACGGCGAAGAGCGCCACGGCTTTCTCCCCTTTAAGGAGATCGCCCGGGAATACTTCAAACCCGGAGTCGATGTGGGCCGTGCGACCATCAAAGAGGCCATCGCCGAGGGTACCGAACTACTGGTTCAGGTTGAAAAGGAAGAGCGCGGTAACAAAGGTGCAGCGCTGACCACCTTTATTTCTCTGGCCGGTCGCTATCTGGTTCTGATGCCCAATAACCCCCGCGGTGGTGGCGTCTCCCGTCGCATTGAGGGCGAAGACCGTCAAGAGCTGCGCGAAACGATGGACCAGTTGGATGTCCCGGCGGGCATGAGCCTGATCGCCCGCACGGCGGGGATCGGACGGACCGCCGAAGAACTCCAATGGGATCTGAACTATTTGCTGCAGCTTTGGCGAGCCGTGGATGACGCCCGTAAGCTTCAGCCGGGTGCCTATCTGATCTACCAGGAATCCAGCCTGGTTATCCGCGCGATCCGGGATTATTTCCATCCCGATATCGGCGAGATCCTGATCGATACCGATGACATCTATGAACAGGCCCGCCAGTTCATGCTGCATGTGATGCCGGATATGGGCAATCGGGTCAAGCGCTACAACGACGATGTACCGCTTTTTTCACGATTCCAGATCGAACATCAAATCGAAACAGCCTACTCACGTGTCGTTCCGCTGCCCTCCGGTGGCGCGATCGTGATTGACCATACCGAGGCATTGGTGGCCGTCGATGTGAACTCGGCCCGCGCCACGCGCGGATCGGATATCGAAGAAACTGCATTCAGGACCAACGTAGAAGCGGCCGAGGAAGTAGGCCGTCAGCTGCGCCTGCGCGACCTAGGTGGCCTGATCGTGATCGATTTCATCGACATGGAATCCGCCAAAAACCAGCGTGAGGTCGAACAGCGACTGCGGGATTCCCTGCACGTGGATCGCGCCCGAGTACAAATGGGGAAGATCTCGCGTTTCGGCCTTATGGAGCTCTCGCGCCAGCGCCTTCGTCCAGCCCTCAACGAGGGCTCCCACATCACCTGTCCGCGATGTAATGGCACCGGCGTGATCCGTGACGTTGATTCCAGCGCGCTGCACATTCTTCGGATTTTGCAGGAAGAAGCCATGAAGGAAGGTACCGCAGCACTCCATGTTCAGGTACCCGTGGAGGTTGCTACCTTTTTGCTTAATGAAAAGCGCACCGACATTGCCAAGCTTGAATTCAGGCTCAAGGTCACTGTGGTCCTGATTCCCAACAAGTTTCTCGAGACCCCAAACTACAAAATTGAGCGCCTTCGGCATGATGATCCGCGGCTTGAAGACTCGCGGGCCAGCTATGCGATGGCCGATGAGCCCGCAACCGAGACAGCCTACCAGCAGCAAAAGACCGACCAGTCAGCCGCCAAGCCTCGGCAAGAGGCTGTGGTTAAGGGCATTACGCCCTCACAGCCGGCACCCATCACGCCACGAGCGGCAGAGAGTACGCCCGCTGAGAAAGGGCTTTTTTCCAGAATCATGGGATGGTTCTCAAGTGGTCCGAGCAAAAGCGCCGCAGAGGAAAAACCAGCGGCTCGCAACGAACGATCAGACCGTGGCGGCCGTGGACGCGGCCGCAACGAGCGATCCGGCCGCAACGATCAGCGTGACCGTCGCGGTGGTGAGCGCGAGCCTCGTACCGATCGGCCTGATACACGCCAAGAGCAGCGTGAAAGCCGCGAGCCACGTCAGCAAAAGCAAGACGCTAACCGTGGTCGCGATCAACGCCGTGAGGATCGTGACAGCGCAGCCGAATCAAAAACCGAGAACACCGGCGAACAGCGCGGTGATGGCCGTAAGGAACGTCCAGATCGTCGTAGCCGGCAGGATCGCGGAGACCGAAGCAGTAATGCGCAGGCAGCTGAGGCAAATCCAGAATCGACGCTCACTGCTGCCGCAGACTCATCCACCCCTTCGGAATCTGATCAAGAGCGTTCAGGCCGTCGACGTCGACGTCGTGGCCGTGGCGGTCGAGATGGAAGACGAGAGGAAGACTCTGCAATGCCAGAACATAGTGCGGTCGCTGAGCAGGCGGCAACACCTATCGAAGGCGCGCCCATAGCGGAGGCTGCTCCGACAACCATAGAGCCGACCACAATGATTTCAATGCCGGTTTCCGAAGCGCCCGTCTTAGTCCAGCGCGAGGGCTCTGCGCCGATAGTCGAAACACCAGTGTCTGTCGCAGCGGTCGCGCCTGAACCGAGTGCCCAGCCGATTGCGCCGGTGACCGTTGCAGCGACATCGGTGGGGGCCCAGCCAGTCGTCAGCCCATCACCATCTGCCCCTGCCATTCAGGTCTCCGAGGAAAGCCTGCGTCAAAGCCTGGATGCAGTCGGCCTTCAGTGGGTGCAGACTGATCCGAGCAAAAGCAGCCTGGAGGCAATGCCCGAGCCCCCCCAAAAGCTCGGACGTGCCCCCCGTAGAAATACTGATACGGCCCCACAGGAGCCGTTGGTAATGGTGGAGACGCGACAAAACAATCCATAACCGATCGATAATTGCGCCCATGTCTTATGGTCAGCGCATTTTTTCGATCGTTCCGGATTCCACGGCAACCCCTCGGGTAGAGGCGGCCAGGGTTAAACCCATCGGCGGCCCCGCCCCCGAGGTGCCACTTCGGGATCAGCATCAACGCATTCTGAAAGACCTGCGCATCTCGGTCATCGACCAGTGCAATTTCCGTTGCACCTATTGCATGCCAAAAGAGGTCTTCGATAAGAACTACACGTTTTTGTCAAAAGATTCTCTGCTGTCATTCGACGAAATCGAGCGCCTTGCGCGAACCTTTGTGCGGCTCGGTGTCGAGAAACTGCGCATCACGGGTGGCGAACCGCTACTCAGAAAAAACATCGAAGAACTCATCGCCCGCCTGTCGTCCATTCATATGCCCGACGGACGCCCGGTGGAGGTCGCCATGACCACCAACGGGGCCCTGCTCGCCCAGAAGGCCCAGGCGCTTAAATCGGCCGGGCTACGGCGAATTACGGTAAGCCTCGATGCGCTCAGCGACCAGACCTTTCGTGCGATGAACGATGTGGACTTCCCCGTCACCGATGTGCTGAGCGGGATTGACGCCGCCGCAAATGCGGGGCTCAGCGTGAAAGTCAATATGGTGGTGCAACGTGGTGTGAACGACCACGAGATCCTGCCCATGGCCGACGCTTTTCGCCAGCGTGGACACACGCTGAGATTTATCGAATTTATGGATGTCGGCTCCTCCAATTCCTGGCAGTGGGATCATGTGGTGCCGTCTCGAGAGATCATTGACACGATTTCGTTGGTCCACCCCCTGGTGCCGATTGGCCGAGATACGCCCAGCGAGGTCTCCGAGCGCTGGCGCTATGCCGATGGCAGAGGACAAGTGGGTGTGATCTCATCGGTTTCCAACCCATTCTGCGGAAACTGCAGCCGCGCACGAATCTCTGCCGAGGGAGTGCTCTACACCTGCCTGTTCGCACACGCTGGAACCGACCTGCGGGGACTTCTCCGCGCGCAACAGACGCCGAGCGACTCTGAACTCATCCAGGTTGTCGCAGATATCTGGCAAAACCGAACCGACCGCTACTCCGAACAGCGCGCAGAACTCCGCAAACAAGGAGTAAGAAAAGTCGAGATGAGTTATATCGGTGGCTGATCCCGCCACTGGGCGACATTTACGTCACTGAACGCCCGTCGGGGCATCCCTTAGCCCGATACGGGCCAAGGGAAATCGGACTATTTTTTGTTATGCAGCGGCGATGGCAAGCTCGCGTAAAACGCAGAGATATTCGCGATATCTTCTTTGCTTAACGCAGCAGCCATTCCAGCCATGATGGCGTTTTTCCGCGCTCCAGATTTGTAATCGGAAAGGGCACGGGCCAAGTAATCGGGGTACTGTCCTGCTAGCCGTGGATAGCTAGGATCGACAGCAGTGATGCCGTCCGCTCCATGGCAGGCCGCGCACATCGCGGTCGCCTTCTCCTTGCCCGCGGCCACATTACCGGCCATCGCGACAGGGGCGGATATCCCAAGAGCCAAAACCACTGCGGCACGAATAAGTGTTCGATGCGATGTCATCTCGGACTCCTTATTTCTTATTGGCGTAATAAGCAGCTAGATCGGCCATGTCCTGGTCGGATAGGCCTCTTGAGATGCCGACCATGCTCGGATGGTTACGCTCACCGGTCTTATAGGCATTCAAGGCAGAAGCGATGTATTTCTCGCTCTGGCCACTGATCTTAGGCACACGATAAACCGTAGGGAATGCCGTCTTGTAATCAGGAATGCCATGGCAGCCGATACACATTGAGTTTTTCTTGGCGCCTGCTTCGGCATTGCCCACGACCGATGCGGGCGCAGGAGCCGGCGCACTGGCCTTAGCCGCCCCTTGGGCTTGCACGGACACCGCAGCGGCAACACCCGCTGCCGCCACCGCTGCACGCAGCAGCACCTTTGACAAAACGTTCAGCATGTCTCCCCCCGTGTTGAACGTCGCGAAGTTTAACACGGCATTTGCCCGATCCCGAGCCCCGACACGCCCGTGGCTAAGCGGCCATCAGGCGGGCGGGCCTGCGGGGACCAAAGGCATTTAGACCATCAAGCCACGCAGCATGAATGTATTGAGTCGGCGTACGAATGCAGCGGGGTCCTGAGGCTGGCCTCCCTCCGATAGCAGGGCCTGATCAAAGAGGACCCAGACCAGGTCATCAAAGTGAGCGCCCTGATCGGCAAGCAACGCCTTTACCAATGGATGCTCAGGATTGAGCTCGAGGATCGGCTTGCGATCAGGCGCCTTCTGCCCCGCCTGCTTCAGCAGCCGCTCCAAGTGCCCGCTCATATCATGCTCGTCTGACACCAGACAACATGCCGACTCGGTAAGCCGACGGGTCACACGGACCTCTTTAACCTTCTCGCCCAGAACCTTCTGGGCACGCTCGACGATCGGCTTGAATTGTTTCTCAGTCTCTTTCGTCGGCTTTGTGTCTTCGTCCTGAAGTTTGCCCAGATCCAGGGCGCCCTTGGCCACCGACTGAATCTGCTTGCCTTCGAATTCAGTGAGGAAATTCAGCATCCATTCATCAATCCGATCCACCAGTAGAAGCACCTCGATGCCCTTTTTCTTAAAGACCTCAAGATGTGGACTTGCCTTTGCGGCCGCTAATGAGTCCGCCGTCACAACGTAGATCTTGTCCTGACCATCCTTCAGACGGCCGAGATAGTCCTTCAACGATACTTTTGGCGTCTCATCGTCTGATGCGGTCGACAGAAATCTCATCAGCCCCGCCAGTCGATCACGATTCGAAAAGTCCTCGCCAAAACCTTCTTTAAGGCATTGACCAAATTCCTTCCAGAAGTTCTGATAATCATCTGGCCGCTCAGCGGCAAGCTCCTCAAGCAGCGACAGAATGCGCTTGGTGCACCCCTCGCGAATCGACTTCACATCGCGACTCTCCTGCAGAATCTCCCGAGATACGTTTAACGGTAGATCGGCAGAATCGACAACCCCCCGAACAAAGCGTAGATACGCGGGCAAGAGCTGCTCCGCATCGTCCATGATGAATACGCGCTTAACGTACAGTTTTAAGCCGTGACGCTGCTGCCGATCCCAGAGGTCAAACGGCGCCTTGCTGGGAACAAATAACAGCTGGGTGTACTCCGTTCTGCCCTCGACCCGATTGTGGGTCCAGGCCAATGGCTCTCCCATCCCCGGCCCCAATCCTTCGAAAAACGCCTTGTATTGCTCATCCGTGATCTCGCTTTTCGAGCGGGTCCAGAGCGCGGAGGCCTGATTGATGGTCTCCCATTCATCCTGCTCGACATATTCATTGCGCTTGTCGTCCCACTCCCGTTTTTTCATCTGAATGGGAATGCCGATGTGATCTGAGTAGCGCTTCAGAATCTCCTTGATTGTCCAGTGTTCAAGCAGATCATCGTGACCCTTGGTATCGGGGTCCTCACCCTCTTTTTCCCGGAGATGCAAAATCACATCGGTACCGCGTTCGGCCCTCTCAACGGGCTGGACACTGAATTCACCGGTGCCGTCGGACTCCCAGCGCACCGCATCAGAGGCAGGTAAGCCCGCGCGGCGGCTGATCACAGTCACCTGGTCTGCCACGATAAAGGCTGAGTAAAAGCCGACGCCAAACTGTCCAATCAGATTGCTATCTTTGGAGTCATCGCCACTGAGATTTCTCATGAACTCCTTCGTACCCGACTTCGCAATGGTTCCCAGGTGGTCAATTACCTCTTCCCGGCTCATGCCAATCCCGTTGTCCGAAATGGTGATGGTCCGCGCCGATTTATCGATGCCGATACGAATTCTCAACTCACCATCACCTTCAAACAGTTCGGGCTTTTGAAGTGCTTCTACCCGAAGCTTGTCACAGGCATCCGATGCGTTTGAGACCAGCTCGCGCAGAAAAATGTCGCGGTTGCTGTACAGCGAGTGAATCATGAGGTGAAGCAACTGCTTGACCTCGGTCTGAAAGGCTAAGGTTTCCTTGGACATTGATTAACCCTTTTCTGAGTGCTCAAAAAGATAGCCGATAGATGGGGGCTATCCAGAGCTTTTCAAGGCCCCTGACCCAGCGCGGTGGGCTAGGCCTGCGGCAAGAGCCTGCTGGGTTTGAATTTAAGTTCGAGCAGTTTGCCCCTGCGGGCCCGATTACCGACGAAGGGTCTGAGCTCTTTGGGCTCCATGACCACCTCTGCAGGTTTGCCCCCCCGGCCGACGCCGAGCACCAGCAGGGACCCTTTCGGGACCAGGCCGGCCGCATCGATCAAACCATCGCCCTTGGTCTCGGGATCCATCAGCAGGACGCCCCGGCCCCCCGTGGGCAGAACCTTGACATCGACCAGATCAACAATGAGCATACGCCCCTTCGCCGACAGCAAGGCCAGTGAGCCGGCCTGCTCCGACACAACACGCATGAGTGAAGGCGCATCTGAGCGTTCAACGGTCATAAACTGTTTGCCCGAACGCTGGCGCGTAGTCATCGCCTCGATTGTGGTTAAAAACCCAAGACCAAACTGGGAGCCAATGACCAGCCGTGTAGAAGGCGCACCCGCCGCGAACTGGGTGAGTACAGCGCCAGGTTCCAGCTCCACCATGGAGGTCAGCGGGACACCATCACCTCGGGCACCAGGTAACTGGGCAACCGACACAGAATAGCTCCGCCCGGTGCTCGATAAGGCCACCAGGATATCCACGGTTCTGCACTCGAAGCACGCGTACAGGGCGTCGCCAGTCTTAAAGGAGAATTGGGCGGGATCATGGCCATGTCCCTGGCGCGCCCGGACCCAGCCATTCAGCGAGACGATCACCGTAACCGGCTCATCGACCACCGGCACCTCTACCGTGGTGCGCTCGGCAGCTTTCAATAGCGTCCTGCGCTTATCGCCAAAAGTCTTGGCGTCCTGCTCAATCTCTTTCGCGACACTTTTTCGCAGCGACTTTTCGTTTTCCAAAAGATGTGTCAGTCGTCCTTCTTCCTCTCGCAGCAGCGTGAGCTCTTTTTCAATCTTGATCGCCTCGAGACGGGCCAGCTGGCGCAACCGGATTTCAAGAATGTCCTCCGCCTGAATCTCGGTGAGCCCAAACTTAGCGATCAGGGCAGGCTTAGGCTCATCACTCTCGCGAATTACTTTGATCACCTTGTCGATATTCAAGAGCGCAATCGACCGACCCTCCAGAATATGGATACGCCGATGGGCCTGCTCAAGCCGATAAACGGTTCTGCGTCGTACGGTCTGTATCCGATAGGTGACCCATTGAGCGAGCATCTCGCGAAGCGACAGGGTCCGAGGCCGACCGTCAATATCCACGGCGACAAGGTTCATGGCCACAGAGCTCTCGAGCGGCGTATGGGCGAGCAGCACTTTGATAAATTCATCGCGATCCTGACGCGAGGATTTGGGCTCAAAGACCAGTCGCACATCAGCATCCTTGCCAGACTCATCCCGCACGGTATCGAGCATGCCGAGCATCAGGGACTTTAACTGCTGCTGGTCAGCGGAAAGCGATTTCTTGCCCGCTTTGACCTTTGGATTGGTGATCTCCTCGATGTCCTCAAGCACGCGTTGGGCCGAAACGCCGGGCGGCAGTTCATGGACCACCACCTGCCACTGCCCGCGGGCCATCTCCTCAATCGTCCAACGGGCACGTGTCTTGAGCGATCCTCGGCCGGATGCGTAGGCGGCGGCGATCTCTTCGGCACTCGATATGATCTGTCCGCCCCCGGGAAAATCGGGACCCGGAATAAACCGCATCAGCTCCTTTTCAGAGAGATCTGGTTTGTCGATAAGTGCAACGGCTGCAGTCGCAACCTCTTGGGCATTGTGGGGTGGAATCTCTGTGGCCATGCCGACCGCGATGCCGGATGCTCCATTGAGCAACACCACCGGTAGACGCGCGGGAAGCCTAAGAGGCTCGGTAAAAGAGCCATCGTAATTCGGACCGAAATCAACCGTGCCTTCATCAATCTCATCGAGCAGCAATGAGGCAAATGCCGTTAGCCTTGCCTCGGTGTACCGCATAGCTGCAGCACCATCGCCATCACGAGATCCAAAGTTGCCCTGACCATCAATTAAGGGATAGCGGACCGAGAAACCTTGGGCCAGACGAACCAGCGCGTCATAGGCGGACTGGTCTCCGTGGGGATGGTATTTGCCAAGCACATCACCCACGACCCGCGCTGACTTCACCGGCTTCGCAGTCACCGCAAGAGACATACGATGCATGGCGTATAAGATCCGCCGCTGCACCGGTTTTAATCCATCACAAAGATCCGGTAGCGCACGTCCCTTGACCACAGAGACCGCGTAATCGAGATAGGCACGCTCTGCAAAATCGGCAAGCGTGATCATCTCGCCATCGAAGGATATGCCCAAGGGTGTCGAGGAACTATTCGACACCGACTCAAACAAATCAGGCGTTGTATCCGAGGACTCTTTTCTGCGTGTCATATTAGAGATCGGCCTCCACCTCGTGACCTTTTTCCTCGAGCCAAGCCCGCCGAGACGCGGCCTCTGTGCGGCCCATGAGCAGATGGAACCGCTGTGCAGTGCCCATGGCATCGACCGACCCAAGTCCGACCAAGGATAGCCGTCGGGTATCGGGATTCAAGGTGGTCTCCCAGAGTTGATCAGCACTCATCTCGCCAAGGCCTTTGAATCGCGAGATGCTCCAGGCGCTCTCACGAAGCCCCTCCTGACGCAACTTATCAAGCACATGGGTGAGCTCACCATCATCTAACGCATACATCTTCCGGGCAGCACGCTTGCCGCTGGGGCTGACATCGACACGAAAAAGCGGTGGCCGAGCAACGAACACATGGCCACGTTCAACAAGCTGAGGAAAGTGTTTGAAAAATAATGTGAGCAACAGCACCTGAATATGGGCGCCATCGACATCCGCGTCTGACAGGATGCAGACCTTGCCGTATCGCAGATTGTCCCAGTTCACGCTATCACTGATGCCGTGCGGATCGATGCCCAGGGCCACCGCAATATCGTGTACCTCGGCGTTCGCAAACAGCCGTTCCGGCTCCGTCTCCCAGGTGTTGAGCACCTTGCCCCGCAGCGGCAAAATGGCCTGAAACTCTTTATCCCGGCCCATCTTTGCTGAGCCGCCCGCAGAATCTCCCTCGACCAGAAAAACCTCGTTGCGCTTGATATCCGTCGACTCACAGTCGGTGAGCTTTCCGGGGAGCACCGCCACGCCCGACCCCTTCCGCTTCTCTACCTTTTGGGCCGATCGGGCACGATGTTGTGCTGCCCGGATCGCCAGGTCTGAAATTTTTCTTGCAGATTCAATGTCCCGATTCAGCCAAAGCTCGAGCGGTGCCTTCACCTGAGAAGAGACCAGACGAAGGGCATCGCGACTAGTGAGTTTTTCCTTGGTCTGGCCCTGAAACTGCGGGTCCAGCACCTTCGCAGAAAGGACAAAGCTCACGCGAGAAAACACGTCCTCGGGAAGCAGCTTGACCCCCTTGGGCATAAGATTGTGCTGCTCAATGAAGCCCTTGACTGCGGCAAACAGCCCCTCGCGCAGACCTGCCTCATGGGTTCCGCCCGCGGTGGTCGGAATCAGATTCACAAACGACTCGCGCGGCGTTGGGCCCTCTGCCGTCCAGGCCACTGCCCACTGCGCACCCTCACCGATCGCGAATGTCTCATCGCCCGCACCCACATAACCTTCTCCAAGCCAAGGCTCGACCACCAACGGCTGGGCATCAATCAGCTCAAGCAAATAATCTTTCAGCCCACCCTGATAACGCCAGGACTCAGACTTTCCAGTCTTCTCGCTCATGAGGTGCGTGGTCACACCAGGCAGTAACACTGCGCGGGCTTTCAGACTCCGACCAATCTCAGCGGGCGGTATCGCGGCATCATCAAAATATTTTGGATCTGGCCAGACGCGTACAGCAGTGCCGACACGGCCCGCAGCCGGGCCAATCCGCTTTAGCGGCTCGGTCACATCACCATCGGAAAACACAATCCGGTGCTCACCCCCATCGCGCCAGACCGTGACCTCCAGACGCTTGGATAAGGCATTGGTCACCGATACACCAACGCCATGCAATCCACCACTAAATGCGTAGGCACCACCGGATCCCTTGTCAAATTTTCCGCCCGCGTGCAGCCGTGTAAACACGATCTCTACGACTGAAACATTCTCATCGGGATGCTTTCCTACGGGAATCCCACGTCCGTCGTCCACGATGCTGACACTGCCATCGGCATGCTGTGTTACGTGAATATTTTTTGCATGGCCCGCGAGCGCTTCGTCAGCCGCGTTGTCAATCACCTCCTGCAGAATGTGCAAGGGATTCTCAGTGCGCGTGTACATCCCCGGACGTTGCCGAACAGGTTCAAGGCCCTTTAACACACGAATCGAAGATTCGTTGTAGCTACTTTTTTTTAAATCAGCCATTGCGGAGGAAATATTTTTCTATGTGTCAAATTCATCGCGTCATGCACACATCCGGAGCATCCGCTCACCAAAAGTTGTCCACAGTTTTTGTGGAAAACTCGGCCATAAAAACGTCACAGGATTGTCACAACAAGGACACTCTCGGACTGGTAATTTTTTGACCAGCTAGGCCAGCTTGTTGTCACTGACAAGTATTCCGTCAGCATCGGCGTAGCACCAGTCGCCCGGTCGGACGACCACGCCAGCCATATCCACTGGAATATCCCGCTGTCCGATCCCCTGCCGATCGCTTCGGCGGGGGTGGGTAGCAATCGCCCAGATCCCCACCGCGCAGTCCAGGAGCTCCACGGCGTCTCGAACACAGCCATTCACCACCAGCCCTGCCCAGCCGTTCTTGACCGCCAGGAGGCCCAGATTGCCGCCCACCAAGGCGCAACGGTCACTTCCCCCGCCGTCGACCACTAATACCCTGCCCTGCCCTGGAGTCTCCAGAATCTGGCGCACGTGGCTGTTGTCCTCAAAACACTTCAACGTCACCGCCCGACCCGACATCGAGGGCTCACCGCCATAGTTTTGGAAGACCGGGGGTAACACCCGAAGGCTGCCAGTGGCCAGGCGATCCTCGTGCGCATCGCACAGATCCGCGGTCGGAGGACACGGAACCGGTGCCACCTGCGGGCCCTGGGGCTTTGAATGCATCGTTTTTGGTTTGTTCATGATGGCCGTAAGACTACCAGCGCGGGCCGCTCATGCAAAAATCCGTCCATGTTGACCGTTTTATCGATTTTCATGTCGGCGCTGATACTTGCCTATGTGCTTGAGCCAGTCGTTGAGCGTTTGTGCGCGATTGGCGTTAATCGCCGGCTAGCAGCCATGGCCGCAGTGCTGCTCGGCATCGGCGCAGTCGCTGGACTCGCCGTCTTGCTAATCAATATCCTGCAGCGTGATATCCCAATGATTCGAGAGCAGGCCCCCGGCTGGATTCAAAAAACCCAGATCTGGCTTGCGCCTCAGCTGGAGCGGCTCGAGATCAACCTGAACTGGGACACATTGAAATCCGCGCTGATCGAACGCGTGAGCCGCCAGTTCTCCGATAACGCGGAGATCATGATCACGCGGCTGCTGGATACCGTCATGGCCTCGATTCAAAGCTTTATTGCGGTAGTCGCCTCAGCGGTGCTGATATTTTTTGTCATGTTTTACATTCTTCTGGACTGGGCAGGCCTTTTCCGCCGTGCGGCTGAATTCCTGCCACCGCGTCTTCGGCCAACTGCCGCATCTCTGGCCAGTGAGTGCGACAGCCTGCTGTCGCAATATCTGCGCGGCCAGCTGACTGTCATGCTGATTCTTGCCGCCTACTATGCGATTTCTTTATCGCTCACCGGCATGGCGGGGGGCGTGGGCATCGGCATCCTGACCGGATTAGCGATCTTTATTCCCTACATTGGTTTTGCCGTCGGATTCACCCTGGCCCTGCTTTCCGGGCTCTTACAGTTCGGACCCGGCAGTGAAATGATCATCATTGCAATCATTTATGGAGCCGGCCAGCTCTTGGAGAGCTTCTTTCTTACCCCGCTACTGGTCGGCAAACAGATCGGCCTTCACCCGGTCGCCGTAGTGTTTGCATTAATGTTTTTCGGCAGCCTGTTTGGATTCTTCGGAGTGCTACTGGCGCTTCCCGCCGCGGCCATCACGCTGGTCGGTCTGCGTTTTGTACGTCGCCACATCGAAGACAGCCGTTGGTTTAACGGCTAGTGCTTCGCCGTGGGGCTTCCCACGTGGCTAAGGAGCCGATCAATCCACGCGATGCTCACCGCCGACACAATGAATGCGACATGAATGATGGTCTGCCAGAGCATTGTCTTATCGGATATTGCCTCTGCAGAAATAAATGTCTTCAGCAGATGGATGGATGAAATCCCGATGATGGCAGTGGCAAGTTTCACTTTCAAAATGTTGGCATTGACATGGGAAAGCCACTCCGGCTGATCCGGATGACCCTCCAGGTCGAGCCGAGATACGAATGTCTCGTATCCCCCAATAATCACCATGATGAGTAAATTAGAGATCATGACCACATCGATCAGGGAGAGCACCAGCAGCATGACCACCGTCTCTTTGCTGACCGACTGCATCCCCATGGCCTGAGCCGTATGGGTCAAGGCATTCGGATCCCACAGAATTGGCACAAGGTGCAGCAGCTCTTGGATAAACAAGACCACGTAGACACCCTGGGCGACGATCAGTCCAAGGTAGAGGGGAAGCTGTAACCAGCGGCTTGCGAAAATTAAGGCGGGCATGGGACGAAGCGGCCGAGATGCGGCCTGCTCGAGTGGCGTTAACGGTTTGTGATTACTCATAGCCGCAGAGTTTAGCCTATGCGATTACGCTCCACTGGCCACCGTAGCGGCGAACGGCCTGCTCATCGAAGTCAAAGCCCAGGCCGGGCGACTGGCGAAGCAGAACCCTGCCCTGGTCGAGCTCCAACTGATTGCTGATTAGCCGACGAAAATTCAAGACCTGATCGTCGGTAAAGAACTCGACAAATCGTGCATTTGGCGTGGCGGCCACAAGCGGTGCGTGTAGATCGTGAAACCAGTGCGGACTTACCGTCAGGCCTCGACAGTCTGCATAGGCCGCGATCTTTCGCCACTCCGATATACCGCCGCATACCGCCGCATCGGTCTGCAGAATCTCAGCACCGCCCGAATCGACCAGCTCCCGAAAACGCCAACGGCCTACCTCTATTTCACCCGTGGCAACCGTCACTGGTGTCATCGCGGCAAGCCGTGCGTGTAAATCAATCGCATCCGGTGAGAATGGCTCCTCAATCCAATAGGGGTTATAGGCCTCAAATCGGCGCATATACTCGAGTGCTGTCGGCAGATCCGACCATGCGTTGTTAGCATCAAGCATGAGCAAAACATCCGGGCCGATCGCATCTCGGGCTGCCGCAATTCGCGCCTCTTCATCTGCAGGTGACAGTCGGCCCGTCTTCATTTTCACGGCACGAAAACCCTGGGCAACATAAGCAGCAAGTTCTGATCCCAGATCAGCAGGCGACTTACCATCAAGGTAATACCCGCCACTGGCATAGGCCGCCACACTCGTGCGCTCTACGCTGCCCAGGTAGTCGTGCAAAGGTAACCCCACCGAACGGGCATTTAAATCCCATAGCGCCGTGTCCAGAATCGAGATGCCGCGCATCACCACTCCAGCCCGACCCTGCAGCAAGGCCTCCTGATAGAGGGTCTGCCACAGACCCTCCGTGCGATGACTCTCCTGGCCAATCAGTAACGGGCCGAGCAGCGTCTCTACCGCCGCCTTCAGGAGCCCACCTGCCCGACTGCCCACATAGCAAAACCCGATGCCTTCGTGCCCATCGCGACTGCGAACCTTCACGAGCCCATAGTGGCGCGAAGAAACCGACCGCGTGGAAAACGAAGTTACCCGATCCAGTGGGACTTCGCATGCGGCAACTGAAACCGAATCGATAACGGGCATAGCCCCTCCTGTTAACACCCTGGGCTGGGCCAGGGCACCCTGTCGCGATATTGCCGTTAACTGCGGCCGAGATCGCTGCGGCGATACTCCAGACTGTAGACGAACCGCCCCTCGGGATGGTGGGTGACCGAGATTTCAAAGAGTTCGCCCTGACGATCGTAGTATCGACGGATCACGACCAGACAAGGCGTATCACGGCCAACCTGCAACGACTTGGTAAGCCGGGCGGGAAGCGCCGCGGCATAAAGATCCACGGTCGCACGATCGATTTGAACACCATAGCGACGCTCGATCTGCTCAAACACCATCACCTGACTGTGGTCCGACTCCTTCACCACACCGGAGAATCTCGGATGAATGTAGATATCGCTATAAGAGACGACCTGGTTCGTGTCTCGTTCACGGCGTGCACCACCGATGTGATACCACTGGGAGCCGACCGCCACGCCAAGAAGCTCTGCGGTCTCTGCGTCACAGACCAGGCTTTCTTCAACCTCATTCGTTCGATAGGTATCCCTCGAGTAACGCAATAGCTCCGAGGGCGCCGCTACACTTTGGACATACCGTACTGCCCGATCACGCGAAATCACACGAGTCGGGGCGCCCTGCCGGCGCAGAATCAGGCCCTGCGCTTCGAGCGTTGCAAGCGCATGCCGCAGCGTATGCCGACTCACATCGTAGTATTTGCAAAAGGTGCTCTCCGAGGGAAGATTTCCACCTATCCCCCACTCACCTGCCTTGATTCGGTCCGCCAGCGCATCCGCCACATACTCATGCAGCGTCACACCACTGGCCAACAACTCTTCTTTGCGTTCGTTTGTCATGGTTTATGCAAAGACCCCCTGATCAGCCGGCCCAGCCGCGAACGACTGCGCCGCGCGAAATGATACTCCAGCTAGCCTCTGGGAAGTTCAAGCCGAGGACCACCATCGGCAGAGATCGCGGCGAGATCTTCAGCAGTATCACTATCGCGAAAATAGGCGGACTGCTCGGTCAGCATATCGGATCGGGGAATATTCATAGCCGCGATCAGTTCCCGCAGCCTGAAATCAGGATCTTGAATCGGTGCTGCCGTCAGTATCGAACCCTTCAGCAGGATTGGATGCCCTGGCGTGCCCGCCCCATTTCTGGGCACCGTAATATCCGCTTTTGCATCATGGGCATAGTCCCAGAGGGCCTGATAGTGCTCCGGCCGCAGCAGCGGCAGATCGACCAAGGTAATAAACACATGACTCGGGGCACCGCCCAGGGTGGTCCAACTGGCGGTCGCCCGCAGCCCCTCCGCCACCGATCGTTGGGGGTCGTCGGTAATCTGCCCTTCCGAGAGCACGACAATGGTCAGTTGAATCGATGAAAGCATCGCTGCATATCGGTCCAGAATCGACGCGATTAATTCAGCCTGGGCACCCATCACGACCACCACCCGATGTAACCCGGCCGCTGCCATCGTCATCAACTGCTGTACCACCAGCGGAAGGCCATTTGACAGGATCCGGCCCTTGCATATCCCGCCCATACGGCTGCCGCGGCCAGCCGTCAGTAAGATTCCAATGGCAGATCCCGCAATGGGCTGCGTCATTTGAGCTGCGTATTTTTGGCATGCGCTACGTCCAGATCGCGCGGCAGAGGCACTGCATTTTTTACTGCGAGTACCTCGGCCATAACACTGACGGCGATCTCCGCGGGCGTCTTGCTGCCGATGTAAATACCAATCGGACCGCGCAGTCGGGCCAGGGTCTCCTCGGACTGTCCAAAGTGCTCAATCAACCGGAGATGCCGGGCCTGATTGTTAGAGCGTGATCCAATCGCACCGACATAAAACGCATCGGTCTGCAAGGCCTCCAGCAGCGCAATATCATCAAGCTTGGGATCATGGGTAAGCGCAAGCACACAGGTCCGACGATCTGGCTTAAACCCCCGTACCGCATCATCTGGCCAGTCCGACAAAAGTTTCACGCCGGGCACCGACCACGACGATGAGTACTCCCCGCGTGGATCGCAGACCGTGACCATGAACCCAGTAAAAAGCGCCATCGTCGCCAGGTATTCTGTCATTTGGCCTGCGCCAATAAGCAGCATGCGGTACTCGGGCCCGTAGATGTTGACGAGCCGATCGGCATCAATACTGAGCTCCTCGCTTCGGTTCGCCATCTCCAACGACACCGCACCTGTCGCCAGATCAGTGATGCGCCGAACCAGGCCACCCGACTCGAGCCGCTGCACCAGGTCAGCGAGCAATTGGTAATCCGGATTGAACTCCAGCATGAGCTCGAGCGTGCCGCCACAGGGCAGCCCAAAACGATGGGCTTCATCTGCGGTGATGCCATAACGCAGCAGTTGCGGCGGACCATCGCCTAGCGCCTCATTCGCGCCCGCCGTACGCGCCGAGGTGTAGCGATAGATGAGGTCATCCTCTATACAGCCGCCAGAGACCGAGCCCACCACCGCTCCGGTCTCACAAAGCGCCATGATCGATCCCAGCGGCCGCGGAGAAGAGCCCCAGGTGCGCACCACCGTCGCCAGCAAGGCGCGCTTGCCCTGTTGGCGCCAATCTCGCAAGTGCCTCAGCACAATGACATCAAGATTTTCCATTTATGGTGTTTTCATCAAAACGGCCAACTCTCTGGCCAAAGACTCCACATGAGATAAATTGTGAATCGCTAACGATCGATCCGCATAACGATGAAGGACAGCCGCTCCACTGGCCAGCGGCTGATATCCCTCAAACCGAAGCAATGGGTTAAGCCAGAACAGGCGGCGGCTCTGACGCGATAACCACGATAACTCGCGATCCAACCGTTGCACATCTCCCGTATCCAATCCATCGGTAATCAATAACACAATACTACGCCGTCCGATCAAGGTGCCACGATGATGGCTATGTAGCTCCGCAAGCGAGTCGCCCAATCGGGTACCGCCCGCAAAGTCCGGAATCAGCGTAGTCGACAGCGCGAGCATTCGGTCAGTATCACGCTCCCGAAACGCCCGACCAAGATCGGTGAGGCTCACACCAAATGAAAATACAGATCGCCGAACTCCTCGGGTCGCCTGGTGTAAAAAAGCGAGCAACAAACGCGCGTAACGCTCCATTGAGCCAGAGACATCGACGAGGATTAATATCGGCAGCGGTCGATACTGATGCCGCAAGTAGCCCATCTGAGGAGCCTCGCCCGCATAGCGGGCAGTCTCTCGGACCAGCCGAGACCAATCCGGCCGCAGCCCACGCGATGCCGAGCGATAACGCCGAGACCGCATCTCGGGTATCGGCAATGACACCTCTCGAACCAATCGCTCCATCAGTACGAACTCACTCGCACTTAGTGACTGAAAGTCAGCGTGCCGCAGGCGCTCGATATCGCTCGCGCTCATGGCGGCGTCGAGCGACACCTCATCTTCACGGGAGGTTTTGGGGGGCGTTGATGAACGTGGTGGGGTCAGCGCCTCGGCCGCCCGCGGTCCGCGCTTAGGCGGATGGGCCGCCGCCTTTGCTGACGGCAGCAGCTGCGCCATAAGCTGCCGTGCAATCTCTGGGTCCCGAAAAAATGCCTCAAAGAGCTCGCCAAAAACCTGTCGATCCTCCTCTCTGCTGACCAACACCGACTCTAACCCCGCATAGAGATCCTGCCGGCGGGATACGCCCACCAAAGCAGCAGCCTGCTGCGCAAGACCTATACGCGCGCTATCGATCGGAAGTCCTGCACGGCGTAACGCACGAGAGAATCCGACGATGTTTTCCGCGAGTTTTCCCGACCGCGCATCACCCAGTAACATCACTGGACTTTCAGCAGGTCTTCCACCACGGTCTGAAGTGCGGCTACATCTTCCCGCTGCTTAAATAACACCCCAGCGGTCTGCTCAATTACTTCCGGGTCAAGATGAAGGGTATCCAAGGCCACTAAGGCCTTGGCCCACTCCACGCTCTCGGCAATACCTGGTGTCCGCTGAAATGCATTGGAGAAAGGCTGCTGTCGTAGCCTGCCCACAAACTCCGCAACTTGTGCACTCAGCGCATCGCTAAGGCCAGGTACTTTAGAGCGCACAATCTCTAGCTCGCGATCCCGCTCCGGATAATCCACCCACTGATACAAGCAACGACGCTTTACCGCATCATTGAGCTCACGGGTACGGTTACTGGTGAGAATCGTCAGGGGAGTCGATCTGGCACGGACAACACCAAGCTCCGGGATGCTGACCTGGTACTCACCAAGATACTCCAGCAAAAACGCCTCGAAAGGTTCATCTGCCCGATCGACCTCATCAATCAGCAAGACTGCACCGGGCTCCGGCGCCTCGAGCGCCTGAAGTAACGGACGCCGAATCAGGTAGCGATCCTGATACACCTCCTGCTCGATTTCATCCGCCTTTGCATGATGCTCACGCACACGCATATGAATCAGCTGGGCGGAAAAATTCCATTCATAGAGCGCTTCGCGCTGCTCCATTCCGTCATAACACTGCAATCGAACCAAGATCCTGCCCAATGCCTCGGCAAGAGACTTCGCCAGCTCGGTCTTACCCACACCCGGCGCCCCCTCCAGCAGAAGCGGCCGGCCAAGCCGAATAGACAGAAAGACCGCCGTAGCGAGACGGCGGTCAGGGTAGTAACCAACCTGCTGAAGCAGGCCAATGAGCCCATCCACGGACTCAAGGGCCTTATCAAGAAGTTGCACGCGTTAAGCGTTTCCGAGCGCCTGATGCACCGCTCGTTTGGTCTGCACCTTCAACAGCTGCGCACGATATTCGGCAGAGGCATGGAGATCGGAGGTGAAATCTGATGCACTCACGACAACGCCATCGACAGCAGATGGTGAAAAGGTCTTAGACAGCGCAGCCTCTAGTCCGGCATGTCGAACAACACCGTTGCCACCGCCTGTTACCGCAACGCGCACCCCGGAATCCGTCTGGGCAACAAAGACGCCCAGCAGCGCATAGCGCGAGGCTGGCTGCTTAAATTTGGCATATGCGCTTGCCTTCGGAATCGGAAAGCGGATCGACAAGATCATCTCGCCTGGCTCTAAGGCCGTGGTGAATAATCCCTGGAAAAATTTATCCGCAGCGATCTCGCGTTGGTTCGTCTTAATCGTTGCACCTAACCCAAGCACAGCACTCGGGTAACAGGCTGCCGGATCATTATTGGCGACCGATCCGCCAATCGTGCCCATCGCGCGCACCTGACGATCCCCGATCCCACCCGCAAGCCGAGCGAGCCCCGCAATGGTCGCGATCAGCTCTTTGTTGGTCGCAACTTCTTGATGACGAGTCATCGCACCAACTACCATCGCATTGCCATCTTTGCAGATCCCCTTAAGATCCGCGATACCCGAAAGATCCACAAGGGTCTCTGGGCTTGCAAGCCGCTGCTTCATCGATGCCAGCAGGGTCTGCCCACCGGCCAGCAACTGGCCCCCCTTGGCGGCCTTGGCAGCTGCATCCTGAACGGAAGATGCCCGATCAAATGAAAATCCGTACATATCGTTTTCTCCTTAAGCTTTCGCTGCTTGAATGGCCTGCCATACACGATGAGATGTCGCAGGCATATCGAGTTCTTTCACGCCCAAAGGCGCCAACGCATCCAATACCGCATTGATCACCGCAGGAGGCGATCCAATTGCGCCTGCCTCGCCACAGCCTTTGGTGCCTAAAGGATTGGTTGTACACGGCGTGCAGACATGGCCGATTCTGAACGTGGGTACGTCATCGGCGCGTGGCATCGCATAATCCATGTAGGAACCTGACAGCAGTTGACCCGACTCCGGGTCATAGACACAGTTCTCCATTAAGGCCTGGCCAATTCCCTGCGCCAGCCCGCCATGGACCTGACCTTCGACGATCATCGGATTGATGATGGTGCCAAAATCGTCGACTGCCGTGAATCGATCGACACGAACCTCTCCGGACTCAGGATTCACCTCAACCTCGCAGATATAGGTGCCCGCTGGAAACGTGAAATTAGTCGGATCGTAGAATGCCGTTTCATTTAATCCTGGCTCAAGCTTATCGAGCGGATAGTTGTGCGGCACATAGGCCGTCAACGCGATCTGGGCGAACGGAATCTTCTTGTCAGTGCCCTTCACGGTGAATTCACCATTGGCAAACTCAATATCAGAGTCACCCGCTTCCATGAGATGCGCAGCGATCTTCTTCGCCTTTGCCTCAATTTTGTCGAGGGCTCGCATGATGGCAGCGCCACCCACTGATATCGATCGTGAGCCATAGGTCCCCATACCGAATGGCACACGGCCAGTGTCTCCATGTACGATATCGACATTCTCAACTGGGATGCCAAGCCGTGCGGCCACCACCTGGGCGAAGGTCGTTTCATGGCCCTGTCCATGGCTATGAGAGCCGGTAAATACAGTCACGCTGCCGGTCGGATGCACACGGACCTCACCACACTCGAACAGACCAGCCCGTGCACCAAGAGCACCGGCAATATTCGAAGGGGCGAGGCCACAGGCCTCAATGTAACTAGAGTAGCCAATACCCCGACGCAGGCCTTTCTTCTCACTCTCTGCCTTTCGGGCAGCAAATCCACTGACCTCAGCCAATTGCTGCGCTTTATCGAGACACTGGTGGTAGTCACCCGTGTCGTATTGCAATGCGACCGGAGTCTGATAAGGGAATTGAGTAATAAAGTTGCGCTTTCGAATTTCATCCTGACTCAGACCGAGTTCCCAGCCCGCCCGGCTCACAATACGCTCAAGCAGATAGGTGGCCTCTGGCCGACCCGCACCGCGATAGGCATCGACCGGCGCAGTCGTAGTGAACCAGGCGTCCACTTCGACATAGATCTGCGGCGTGGTGTACTGGCCCGCAAGCAGCGTTGCATAAAGAATCGTCGGAATCGCTGTGGAGAAAGTCGAGAGATAGGCGCCAAGGTTGGCGTCAGTATGAACGCGAAACGCCAAGAACTTTCCGTCTTTGTCCATCGCCAGTTCTGCATGGGTCACATGATCACGGCCGTGGGCATCACTGAGAAATGCTTCGTTACGGTCGGCAGTCCACTTAATCGGACGATTAATCTTTTTCGCCGCCCATGTCACGCAGACATCTTCTGCATACAGATAAATCTTGGAACCGAAACCACCGCCGACATCAGGAGCAATGACACGGACCTTATGTTCAGGCAATCCCATAACAAAAGCGGTCATCAGTAGCCGCTCGACATGGGGATTCTGATTGGCGACATATAGGGTGTACTCGTCCGAAGCACGGTTGTATGCGCCGATGGCCGCCCGAGGCTCCATGGCGTTGGGAATCAGACGATTATTGGTGATATCGATTTTGGTGACATGGGCCGCCGCTGAAAACGCAGCATCGGTCGCCGCCTTGTCGCCCAATGCCCACTTGTAACAATGGTTATCCGGCGCGGCATCGTGCAGAGCAGGTGCCCCCGACTTTTTGGCATCAAGAACAGACACCACTGCGGGCAGTACCTCATAGTCGACTTCTACGAGCTCCGCCGCATTGCGAGCCTGCTCCATGGTTTCCGCAATCACCATCACAACGTGGTCACCTACATATCGGACCTTGCCTTGCGCGAGAATCGGATGGGGCGGCTCTTTCATCGGCTGACCATCGGTGCTGGTGATCAACCACCCACAGGGCAGACCGCCCACCTTGTCATTGGCTACATCCTGCCCGTCGAAGACAGCAAGCACGCCGGGTGCCGCTGAGGCAGCTTTTTTATTGATAGATTTAATCTTGGCATGTGCATGCGGTGAACGCACAAATACCGTATAGGTCATATTGGCCAACTGGACGTCGTCAGTGTACTGGCCAGCACCTGTCAGAAAGCGCACATCCTCCTTGCGAAGGACAGATTCGCCAATGTGAGGAAGGGAAGCGAAATCGGAAGAACCCATAGTGTTATCTCCTTATGCTTTCATGGTGGCGGCGCCTTGCTGTATGGCGCGAACGATGTTGTGATAGCCGGTGCAACGGCAGATATTTCCTTCGAGCAGTTCTCGTATCTCTTCTTCGCTGGCGTTGGGATGTTTCTTGCAGAGATCAACCGCACTCATCACCATGCCCGGAGTGCAGAACCCGCACTGCAGTCCATGACACTCTTTAAAGGCAGCCTGCATGGGATGCAAGGTGCCATCGGCCTGGGCAAGGCCCTCGATCGTGGTTACATTTTTGCCTTCGGCCTGCGCCAAAAGAATGTTGCAGGACTTGACCGAATTGCCGTCCATGATGACCGTGCAGGCACCGCACTGGGCGGTATCGCATCCGACATGGGTGCCCGTCAGTCGGAGATGCTCTCGAATCGCCTGGACCAAGAGCGTATTCTCGGGGGCCTCGATCGTGACGGCCTTACCGTTCACAGTAAGCTGGGTTTTCATGCCGGAGTCTCCTTCTGGGGGGCTTCTTTTTTAGGGCTCTCCATCATAGGGACTGGCGACCGTCGATGCCAATAAGGGCATATGCGAAGCCCCAAATTGTCGCACTGCAAAAACTCAGGCTAACCGGCCAGGGAAACATTGCCGTAACCCCGGTATCCGATAAAGTAATCGCTGATCGACGCCGTGGGCCCAGAACGGCCCCTGGCCAGGCCCACAGGACACGCTATGTACTTTGAATCCATCTTGATCTCCCCAACGGAGCGACGCTTCGCGGTCTTCAATGAGCGCGGCCAGATGGTTTTTTACACCTCAAGCGTGCTTGCCGCCCGGATGTTCATGGCCGGCAAAAATACCAATATGTGGAGTGGCAGCGGCGAAGCCAAGGCGGCCGCGGCCGCCTAAGGCCTAGCCCCCTGCTGGAAAATTCCCAGCCGCGGCCTTACAGGCCTTGGATTTGCGGCAATTGGGATTTCAGATCCCGGGCATAGGCTGCGCAGGATGTTCTCACCGTATACCACTCTGAGTTCTGGACAAGTCGACGGGCCGACTCACAGGCCTGCAATGTGTCGTAAGGCACCCCAAAATGATGAATCAACTGATTGTTTGAGCTCAGATTGATAAACACCACTAATAAAAACTTCATGGTTCACTCCTGTTATGAGAATCAGCCCCATGCCGCCCTCTCGGACACCGCCTAAAAGCCCAAGCGCGCTGGAGTTCCAGGAACGAGACCGGTTCGATATGGACTACGGCACAAACACCACCACCCCTTTAGCCATGTCCGCCTTCCCGGATATCCCGAACGTGGCCCATGGCAAGCCCTATATGGCCTCCTGGACCAGCGAAATCGAACGATCCTTTGAACTGCTCCACACTAGCCTGGGGCCAAGAATGCCGTTGTACAGCTTTATTGATATCGGGTGCGGCAAAGGCAAGGTCCCCATCGTCTGGCGGCTCTGCGGGAAAAAAGCCGGCATTCATCAGCGCATTGTCGGACTGGACTACCACAGGCCATTTATCGATATCGCAAGGCATAACCACCAGAAGGTCTTTGGCAACGAGGGGGAGTTTGTGGCCACAGACGCCTGCGCCTTCGACTATAGCCGCCTCGGCAACGGCCTGATCGCCTATCTCTACAACCCGTTTGACGACGTTATTCTTGACAAGACATTGACGCGACTGCGCCGCATTCCTTGCATCATCGTCTACAACATTCCCGTTCACGCAGAGGTGCTGCCTGCGCACGGATTCGAGTTAATCCACGAGCGGCGGGGAGTGAATCAAAATCAAGAAACCAAGATTTACTCCAACCATCGCCGCCCCGCATAAATCACTGGGCGGGCACGACTTTCCTTCACCCCGAGTTACATCCCACGTAGTGCAAGCGTTCCCATGCCAGCAATGATCAGAAACAATGTGATACCACCGATAGCGTTTGTAGAAATTCTCGCTGACAGACAATCCGTGTCTCCCGAGAGCCGGCTTTTTCGGGCCAACGCATTAAATCCCATCACAATGACCAGCAGGAAGAAAATCACGCCGAGCAGCACAGGAACATTGCTATTGGCGACACCACTGGTCGAGCGAACTGCAAAAAATCCCGCAATCACCGTGATCAGGGCAAAGACAATCGGAACGAGTTTTGAAAATAGGCTGCTTCGCTTCATAAGGACTCCTTGAGGGTTGGAGAGCGATGACCCGACGCCACACGGCGGCAAAGATCTTTTTGAGGTGCCGTTAATCTACCCCCTTCTGTAGCCAGGAATCAAGGGGAAATCCGCAGGCCCCGGGGGGCGACGTGGCGGCCGACCAATCCTAGAATGAGCCCTATGAATAAACTGAGCCATAACGCCGTGCGAAAAGCCCTTGCCCTGCTCAAGGGTTGGGAGTATCGCGATGATCGGGGCGGCCTGATCAGACGGGAGTTTCGTTTTCCGGACTTTGCCGCCGCCTTTGGATTTATGACCAAGATGGCGGACTACTCCGAGACCATCAACCACCATCCCGAGTGGTTTAACGTCTACAACCGTGTCACGGTCACCCTCACGACCCATGACGCGGGCGGACTCACACAAAAGGATCTCGACTGGGCCCGCGAGTCTGACCGGCATACCCAATGAATCTGGCCCTCCAGCTGATCCGCTGGGCGCGCCGCACACCAGATCGGTCCGCGATCTTCTACGGAGCAACGCCCTGGGCGACGTTTCGAGAATGGGCTGATCGAAGTGCGGCACTTGCAACAGCCTTTCGAGAAAGAGGACTCGCGCCTGGCGATCGAGTGCTTCTGTTCGCCCAAAACCATCCGCGTTACTTGGAGTTGCTGCTCGGGTGTTGGTGGGCGGGACTTATCGCAATACCTGTTAACGCCCGACTACACCCCAAAGAAGTCCAGTGGATCATCGGTAATGCCCAACCCCGGATTGCGTTTGTTCACCAGACCACATCCGCTGACAGCCTAGACGGTCTGGATGCGCTCATCGAGATTGAGTCCTCTGACTACGAACTGCTGATCTCCCAACCCGGGAATATACAAACACCCATGCACGACACATCAGCGGCGGATACCGTCTGGCTTTTTTACACCAGCGGCACGACCGGCAGGCCCAAAGGCGTAAAAATTACTGCGCGCAACCTCATGACCATGGGACTGTGCTATTTCAATGATGTCGACCAAATCCATGCTTCGGATTTGATGGTGTATGCGGCACCGATGTCTCATGGTGCAGGCCTCTACAGTGTTCCACACCTGATTGCAGGAGCCCGTCATGTTGTGCCCGCATCAGGAGGCGTTGATCCTGCCGAACTTTTTTCACTTGGCCAATCCTTAGGGCCGCTCTCCACATTTGCCGCTCCCACAATTGTCAACCGCCTGGTGGACTATGCCGCATCAACGGGACTTACGCCGGAAGATTGCAAGGCATCCTTTAAGACAATTGTCTATGGAGGTGCGCCTATGTATGTCGCAGATATCCAGCGGGCGCTCCAGGTGATGGGTCCACGCTTTGTTCAGATCTATGGGCAAGGTGAAACACCCATGGTCGCCACTGCATTATCCCGGTCTCAACATACAGCCTCAGAGCACCCCGATTACATCAGACGGTTGGGGTCGGTGGGCGAAGCCCAGTCACCTGTTCAGATTCGGATCGCAACTTCAGATGGCATGAACTTGCCCACTGGCGAGATCGGTGAGGTACTGGTAAAAGGCGACACGGTCATGCAAGGCTACTGGGATAACGAAGAAGCAACCTACCATGCGATTCGGGATGGGTGGCTTTTTACCGGCGATGTCGGAAGCCTAGACAGCGACGGATTTCTTACGTTGAAAGACCGCAGCAAAGATCTCATCATCAGTGGTGGCGCCAACATCTATCCGCGCGAAGTAGAGGAGGTGCTCATGAACGCTCCGGGTGTGGCAGAGGCTGCGGTTGTCGGTCTGCCGGATGCGCAGTGGGGAGAGTCTGTGGCGGCTTTTATCGTAGCGATGCCGGGTGCCACCATCGATCGTGACGCGCTAGACGAACACTGCAAGAACAATATCGCCCGATTTAAACGCCCCAAACGTTATATTTTTATCGAAGAACTACCAAAAAATAACAACGGTAAGGTACTTAAAACAGTGCTCCGCGATCGTCTAAAACAGCGAAACTAGGCCTGTTTTTCGCGTGCGCGGAGCAGATTGCGCTGAATCTTGCCAGTAGTGGTCATCGGCAAGGCATCTATAAATTCGATCTCCTTCGGGTACTGATAAGGGGCAAGCCTCTCGCGAACGAACGCCTGAAGCTTATCCACCAAAGCGGCCGATGGCGCATGACCTGGTGCAACCACCACAAACGCCTTGACCACCGCGCCGCGCTCGGCATCGGGCTTAGGAACGACCGCTGCGTTGGCGACCGCAGGATGTTTCACTAAACAGTTTTCAATCTCCCCCGGTCCGACCCGATAGCCCGATGTTTTAAAAACATCATCAGTTCTACCTTGGTAGAACAAATACCCATCCGGATCCATCATCGCCATATCACCCGTACGGCACCAGGATTGAGTATCGTTACCAACAAACTTTGACGCAGTCGCCCGCCGATTATTCCAGTAACCCAGAAAGAAAATCGGATCAGGATCACCATGGCGATCGAGCCGATGGATCGCGACCTCGCCGACTTCGCCCCGCGGCAGTATGCGACCTTGCTCGTCGATCACCTCTACGCGGTGCCCGGGATAGGGCCTTCCCATACTGCCCCGTCTGGCGGGCCATCCAACAGCGGCGGTTGAACGATGATTCATCGCGCCATTGCCGACGATGTAGTTCACCTCGGTCTGGCCAAACATCTCGTTGACCACCACACCAAGCTCTGACTCGCAGTAGTCATAAACGGCCTCGCCCACCGACTCCCCTGCACTCATGATGGCGCGTAGGCCGAGTTGGTAGTGCGCCCGGGGATTCGGGATTGACTTCATCATTGCCTTCAACGCAGTGGGAAATAAAAACGTGTGGCTGACCCCATGGCCCTGCATCAATTCAAACGCCCGCTGGGGATTAAACCGTCCCATAAATGCGAGGATTGGCTTGCCAAAGTAGAGGGTAGGCAGCAAGGCATCCATCAGTCCCCCCGTCCAGGCCCAGTCCGCAGGCGACCAAAACACCGACGCATTATTCGGAAACCAGTTCTGACTCGCCACAAATCCCGGTAGATTTCCAATGAGCGCCCGATGCGGAATAAGCGCGCCCTTCGGCGGACCGGTCGTACCACTTGTATAGAGAAAAAATGCGGGATCATCCGCGCCCGTTGCTCGCCCGCGGAATGCTGACGATGCGGATGACAGTAAGGTTTGATAGCCATAGTCTCCATCCCGCTCCGCAGCGCCCACGCCGATCACAGCGATATCTGGCAGCGACACGCGGGCCGCTTGAATATTTAGAATCGCATGCTCATCGGCAATCACAACACGTGTACCACTATCCTTGAGACGAAACCCGAGCGCCTCCACACCGAATAACATGGAAAGCGGCATCGCAACTGCCGCCATCTGAGTAATGGCGATATGCGCCACTGCCGTCTCGAAGCGCTGCGGCATCACAATTGCGACCCGATCACCCGGCCTGACGCCAAGGGCACGCAAGGCGTTACTGAGCCGATTGGCATCGAGCTGCAGCTTGGCGTAACTGAATCGGGAGATGGCACCCGACTCCTGCTCTACGATTACCGCTGGACTTGAGGCCGTCCGAGGGTCTGCCGCCCACCGACCACAACATGCCTGGGCCACATTAAACCTAGCCGGAACCTTCCAATAAAATCCTCTGTGTAGAGCCTCGTAGTAATCCATGGTTACAGCGCCAGCGTTATTTTGTCGCCCCTTGCGCGCGAGCAACAGGCCATCATCCGACGATTTTCCGCACGCTCGGATTTACTCAATACTTTATCCCGGTGATCGATATCCCCGTCGATGACTGCCACCTCGCAGGTGCCGCAGAGGCCCTCACCGCAGTCACAGGGAATATCAACACCGGCTGTCTGAAGTGTCTCAAGCAGACTTTGGTCTGCTGGAACAGTGAGTTCTATCCCCGAATCAGCAAGACGAACTGTAAAGCAATGCTCTTTCGAAGGGTCAAGCGCGCCTCCGGCGGAACTGAAATGCTCATAACGAAGCCGGCCCTCCGGCCACTCTGCGGCTATATTTTCGAGTGCATCGATTAACCTTCCAGGTCCGCAGGCATAGACCTGAACATCGACCCCGAGGGCGCCAAGGATAGACTTTAGATCCATTCTGCGACCTTCATCTGAAACATAGAGCTCACAGGCGTGCATGTGGTCACGCTGTAGTCGCGACAGCAGGCCCATCGCGCTACGCGATCGGCCAGCGTAATGAATCACATAAGGCCTGCCGAGTCGCCGCAATCGATCTGCCATCGCAAGAATTGGCGTAATACCGATACCACCCGCGATAAGACAGTAGTGGGGTGCTGTCTCATCGAGTTTAAAAAGATTCTTC
>Ga0255182_1000284_pt1 | contig 39020 bp, 38 predicted proteins | sample Atl_UVDOM_RepA_8_FD_188420 | JGI IMG/M metagenome (GOLD analysis project Ga0255182, IMG submission 188420) | Freshwater microbial communities from Altamaha River, Georgia, United States - Atl_UVDOM_RepA_8d | ecosystem: Environmental > Aquatic > Freshwater > River | place: USA: Georgia...
GTTGACGCGTACGCCCTTTGGGCCGAATTCATCGGCAAGGTTGCGCGCCATCTGCATGTCAGCCGCCTTGGAGATGCAATAGGCTCCGATGACGGTCGACGCCTTGAGCCCGCCCACTGACGAAACGATGGTGATCGAACCACCACCACGCTCCAGCATTTCGGGCGCGACCATGTGGATCAGCCAATGGTTCGACAATATGTTATTGTCCATGATCTTGCGGAACTGATCATCGCTGATCCCGGCGCTGGGGCCATAATAGGGATTGGAAGCCGCGTTGCAGACCAAAGCGGTGATCTTGCCAAAAGCCTTGCGGGTTTCGTCGACCAGATGCTGCAAATCATCCTTCGACGAAATATTGGCAGCAACGGCAATCGCGGTGCCCGCGCCATATTTGGCGTTGATTTCAGAAGCCACCGCCTCGCAGGCATCCTGCTTGCGGCTGGAAATGACGACCTTCGCGCCATGCTCGGCCATTTCTTCGGCAATCGCCTTGCCGATGCCGCGTGATGACCCGGTGATGAGGGCAACCTGCCCGCTCATGTCGAAAAGGGACATATGATCTCCTCCAGAAACGTCGTCCCTGCGCAAGCAGGTACTGCAATAGGCTTACCCTAAGCGCACAGCGAAAACTTTTAGCGGCCCCGGCTCTCGCCGGGGCGACGCCATGTTTAAGCCCCGGCTTTCACGGCAAATTCCAATGCCTTGTCGACCAGCGGGGTCACGCGGTCCGACATCGCTTTCGCATGTGCAGAGCTGGCCGTGCCATCGATTACACGCTTCTTGATACCCTGCATGATGCCCGCAAGGCGGAAGAAGTTGTAAGCGAGATACCAGTTAAGATCTGGAATGCTGTCGCGACCCGTCGCCGCGCAATAGCGCTCAACGACTTCCTCAAGCTCGGGGATACCCAATTCCTTGCGGTCGATATCCTTGACACCCGAACGACCGCCATTTTCGGTCACCCACGCCATGGCGACATAGGAGAAGTCCGCCAGCGGATCGCCAATCGTCGACAGTTCCCAATCAAGCACCGCGAGGCATTTCGGGCTGCCCCGATCAAAAATGGCGTTATCGATGCGGAAATCGCCATGCACCACGCTGGTGCGGGTCTGCTCCGGCAATGTCGCTGGCAGCCATTCGATCAGCTTTTCCATGCCGGGCATGGTTTCGGTTTCCGACAGGCGATATTGCTTCGTCCAGCGATCGACCTGGCGACCGAAATAGTTTCCGGGCTTGCCAAAATCGGAAAGCCCTGCCGCCTCAATGTCGGTGTTGTGCAGTTTGGCCAACACATCGAACATCTCGAAATAGACCGCGCGCCGCTCCTCAGGGCTGCTTCCCGGCATCGCGCCATTCCAGATGGTGCGGCCATCTACCATGCCCATCACATAGAACCAGCTGCCAATCACGCTGTCATCGGTGCACAGGCCATATTGGCGCGCGACCGGGAACCCGGTCTTATACATGCCAGCCTGCACCTTATATTCGCGATCGACCGCATGCGCCGAAGGCAGCAATGGGCCGAACGGCTTGCGCCGGAGAACATAATTGCCCGACTCCGCCTCGATCTTGTAGGTTGGGTTCGATTGCCCGCCCTTGAACTTTGTCAGATGCAGAGGGCCTTTAAAGCCCTCGACATTGGCCTGCATCCATTCGGTCAGGCGGCCCTCGTCCAGCTTGTCGGCACCCTCCGGTTCGACTGTGCCGACAAAGGCCTCTTCCGCATTCATCGCAGCAACATCGCTCATTGATCGAATACGATAACGCTCCGCGCGCTATCGCCCTTCTTCATTTTCTCGAAGCCTTCATTGATCTGCTCGAGCGGAATGCGCTCAGCAATGATGCTGTCGAGATCGAGCAGGCCACGCATGTAGAAATCGACAAGGCGCGGCATATCGACGGGGAAGCGGTTGCCACCCATGATCGCACCTTGCAGCTTTTTGCCCGACAGCAGATCCATGGCCGAAAGGCCAACGCTATGCTGTAGCGGCATCATGCCAAGGATCGTTGCGGTGCCACCGCGGCGCAGCGATTTGACCGCCAGTTCGCCCGAAGCCGGACGACCGACAGCCTCAACCGCATGGTCAACGCCGCCATTGGTGAGGTCGATAATCTGCGCGGCGGCATCGTCTGCCAGTGCGTCAACCACATCGGTTGCGCCCAGTTTCTTTGCCAATTCGCGCTTTTCGGGAATCGGGTCTGCAGCGATGATCCGCCCAGCACCGGCAATCTTTGCCGCGTTGATGGTCGCGAGACCAACGCCGCCACAACCGACAACGGCCACGGTTTCGCCCGGCGTAACCTTACACGCGTTGAAGATGGTGCCGGCACCGGTCGTAACCGCACAACCAATCACCGCTGCACGATCCAAAGGCATTTCAGGATCAATGCGGGTGCAGGCATGTTCGTGGATGAGCATCATTTCAGCAAAAGCCGAAAGGTTGAGCATCTGGTTGACCGGCGAGCCATCGGGGCGCGAAAGCCGCGATGGCTGATCCGGACTACGGCGTGTCTCTGCACCAAGGCACAGCGACATGCGGCCCGTGACGCAAAATTCGCAATGCCCGCAGAAAGCCGAAAGGCAGGTGATGACTGCATCACCCGGCTTTACCGTGCGCACTTCCGATCCCACCGCTTCGACGATACCCGCCGCTTCGTGGCCCGGCACTGCGGGCAACGGATGCGGATAGGTGCCTTCGATGAAGTGCAAATCCGAATGGCAAAGCCCGCAGGCCGCATTGCGGATCAACACTTCATGCGGACCCGGCTTCGAAATTTGCAGGGTTTCGATTTCGAGCGGCTTACCCGGTTCGATAAGGACTGCAGCTTTCATCAGCGTGTCACCGCGAGGCTACCGCTCGACAGTTCAACGCCGCCACGGACACCGCCATATTTGCCGAGTTCCATGCGTGCGATCGAACGGTTGTGGACTTCATCCGGACCGTCAGCAAGGCGCAGCGTACGCTGATGTGCCCAAGCCGAAGCGAGGCCGAAATCTTCCGAAACGCCACCGCCGCCATGTGCCTGGATGGCATCATCGATGATCTTGAGCGCCATGTTCGGTGCCTGCACCTTGATCATGGCAATCTCGTTGGCCGCTGCCTTGTTGCCAACCGTATCCATCATATGGGCGGCCTTGAGGCAGAGCAGGCGGGTCATTTCGATATCGATACGCGCGCGGGCAATACGCTCATGCCACACGCTGTGCTCGGCAATTGTCTTGCCGAATGCGACGCGGCTGGTGAGGCGCTTGCACATTTTCTCCAGCGCTTCTTCGGCAACGCCGATGGTGCGCATGCAGTGGTGGATACGGCCAGGCCCGAGGCGACCCTGCGCGATCTCGAATCCACGGCCTTCGCCAAGGATGACATTATCCACGGGAACGCGAACATCCTTCAGTTCGACTTCCATATGGCCGTGCGGCGCATCGTCATAACCGAAGACTGGCAAGTGGCGGATGATGTTCACGCCCGGCGCATCCATCGGGACGATGATTTGCGACTGCTGCTGGTGCTTCTGCGCGCCGGTATCGGTCTTGCCCATCACGATCGCGACCTTGCAACGCGGATCTCCAAGACCCGACGACCACCATTTGCGGCCATTGATCACATATTCATCTCCATCGCGAACCATGCGGGTTTCGATGTTGGTCGCATCTGACGAAGCGACTGCAGGTTCGGTCATCAGGAAGGCTGAGCGGATTTCGCCATTCATCAGCGGAACCAGCCACTTCTTCTTCTGCTCTGCAGTGCCATAGCGGTTGAAGACTTCCATATTGCCGGTGTCGGGTGCCGAGCAGTTGAACACTTCGGAAGCAAAGCCGACACGGCCCATTTCCTCCGCGCACAGCGCATATTCGACGTTGGTCAGCTGCGGACCGTCAAATTCAATCGTGGTATCCAGGTGCGGATTTGCGCCCTGCGGCGGCATGAAGAGGTTCCAAAGGCCGGCAGCCTTGGCACGCGCCTTTTCTTCCTCGACGACCTGGATCACCTTCCAGCGTTCGCCGGTGGCATCCTCTTTCTTATAGTCGGCGATGCGCGGACGCAGATAGGTATCGATGTGGTTCTTGATACGGTCGCGCCAATAGGTTTCGCGTTCGGTGAAGGTAAAGTCCATGCGAGTCGTCCTCTTTTAATCGTCCGGTTAACCTGATTTCCTTGGGCCTATCCGGCCCTTGCTTCAACTGTTTTTTCGCCTTCGGCGAGACGCCGAACACGTTCTTCATGATCGGCGCGGGTGATCGGGAATTTGCGGATACGCCAGATTGTGCCAAGACCGAGTAGGACGATCGTGCTGATGTAGGCAATAACGAGCGTATCAATCACCGGACCGGGCACGGTAGCAGGGTCTGCCTTTTCGGGTAGACCAGCCATCGAGATGATAAAGCCGCCGATCAGTATGCCTGCACCCGTCGCGCATTTGTTGACGAACAGGTTGCCGGCATAGAGCAAGCCTTCCGACCGCCGGCCGGTATGCTCTTCGGTCACCTCGACCACATCGGCAATCATCGACGCGACCGAAATCTGGATGATTACCCCCGAGCAATTGGCGATGAAGAAGAAGGCAAACACCAATGCCGTCGAGACATTGGTTCCTGTCTCTGGCCAGAACCCAGCAAGAAACAGCAGGAAGGGCGTGATCCAGAAGCCGGCATTGATGAAAATGAACCGGAAGGCCGAGTCTTTCTTGCCCCAAAGCTTGTTGAAATAGGCGACAAGGAAAAAGGCGATGATGACGCTGCCAAAGAGAAGCCAAGGATAGGCCTGGAACCAGCGTTCGGGGAAGCGCCATACGAAGATGTAGAGATAGTTCGATAGCACATAGGTGACCTGCGTGCTTATCGCTGCAAAGGCGACGGCCGAGATCAATACCAGATAGGTCGGGTGCGAAACCGAATGCCAGATTTCGCGCATCGCCTCGCCAATCGTCGTGCGGTCAGGCTGGGAAGCAGGCAAGTGGGCAAGCCTTTTGTGCTGTCCGATTGCCGATAGCAGCACGGTGAATGCCATCAGGCACGCACCGGTGATGCCATATGTCCAATAGCCTTCCTCCAGCAGCTGGCCGACTTCGCCTTCCTTGTCAGAAACAAGGAACACACCATAAGCCAGGAACAACATCAGCAACCCGCCCGCCCAAGCGAACAAATAGCGCAGCCGCATCAGGCTGGTTCGTTCGTCATAATCCTGGGTCAGCTCTGGCAGGATCGCGACAGATGGTACTTCGCAAGCTGAAACAAGCGTGCGCACAAATATCGCGGTAACCACCAGATAGGCAAAGGCTTGCCACCCCTCGAGCCCGGGCGGATGCCAGAGAAGCATCCACGAAGCGGCCAAAGGCACGGCAGCCAGATACAGCCAGGGCAGTCGCCTGCCCCATCGTGAATAAGTTCGGTCGCTCATATGCCCGATAATCGGATCGGCGAAGGCATCGACGATCATGGCAATCGCCAAGGCTGCACCCACCAACCGGGCATCCATACCGATGACCTGGTTGTAGAACAGCAGCAGGAAGGTCGAAAAGCCGTTCTCCTTCACGCCATAAGCGATGCTGCCAAAGCCGTGAAAGAATTTGATGCGTGTCGGGACGCGCCCGTCCGAGGAGATCGTCATTCCTGGGCCGCACCAACGAAGTTCTGAACCGAATCGAACATCGCAGGGGCATTTTCATCCCAGCTGTGGCGGGGGCCGATGGTGATGCCACCGTCGACCACCATATGTGTGCCAGTGATAAAGCGCGCTTCATTGCTGGCCAGATAGGCGACCATCGAAGCGATATCTTCGGGATTGCCACCGCCCTTGACCGGTTGAGCCTGATTGGCGACTTCGTGGATCACGACATTGGCTGCATCGCGATTTTCACGCGGAACTTCCAGCGCCGAAGCAAAGATATTGGTCTTGATGAAACCGGGGCAGATCGCGTTGACCCGTATGTCAAGTTTCGAAAGTTCCGCCGCAGCCATTTTCGAAAGGTGCAGAACGCCAATCTTGGCAACCGCATAGGCCGAAGGCGAATAACCCGCGCCAAGCGCGGCGACGCTGGCGGTATTCACAATCGAGGCGCCCGGGCGGCCCTTCATATGCGGCACCGCATAACGGATACCCATGGCGACAGAGCGCAGCAGCAAGTCCATCGTCCGGTCCCAGCCTTCGGGGGAGATTTCGTCGATAGGCGCACGATCGCCAACGGCGCCGGCATTGTTGAAGACGATATCGATGCCGCCGGTTTTTTCGGCTGCCAGATCCATCAATGCCTTTATGTCATCGACATTGCAGACATCGGTGCGTTTGAAGATGATCTTGCCGTTTGAAGTGGCGGCAAGTTCGCTTCCGCCCTCTTCGTCGATATCTCCCGCGATAACGGTAGCGCCTTCTTCAGCCAATCGAAGGCAAGTGGCCTTGCCGATACCTGACGCCGCACCGGTTACCACCGCAGTCTTTCCAGCGAATCTCATCTTCCTCTCCTTTTCCCGACTCTCTCGCTGCCATCCTGTCTGCTTAAAAAGGCGCGGTCAACGGGCGCAAAAATGCCGTTACGGAAAGCAGCATTCGCAAGTTGACGCTTGCGTAAAGCGCACAAAGGGACATAGTGATTCGGCACTTTTTTAGGAGAATCCCGATGAGCGAACTGGATGCATTCCGGACGGAAATCCGGGCGTGGATAGAGGCAAATTGCCCGCCCGAAATGAAAACGCCGATCAAAAGCGATGATGATACCTGCTGGGGCGGACGCAAGTTCGTGTTCCAGAGCGAGGCCCAAAAAGTTTGGATGGAGCGCTGCGCCGAAAAGGGCCTGACCGTTCCCGACTGGCCCAAGGAATATGGCGGTGCAGGCCTTTCACCGGCTGAAACCAAAATTTTCAGGAACGAACTGGCAAAGGCTGGTGCGCGCGTTCCTCTGTCAAGCTTTGGCATCTGGATGCTCGGCCCGGCCTTGCTGAAATTCGGCACCGAAGAGCAGAAGCGCCATTACCTGCCGCAGATCGCACGCGGTGAAATCCGCTGGTGCCAGGGTTATTCGGAACCCGGCTCGGGTTCTGACCTTGTTTCGCTGCAGACCTTTGGCGAAGACAAGGGCGACCATTGGGTCGTCAACGGCCAGAAGATCTGGACCAGCTATGCCGATAAAGCCGACTGGATTTTCTGCCTTGTTCGCACCGACAAGGAAAACAAATATCAGGGCATCAGCTTCCTGCTGTTCGACATGGAAACGCCGGGCGTTACCACCAAGCCGATCAAGCTGATCTCCGGCTATTCGCCGTTCTGCGAAACCTTCTTCGACAATGTCGTGGTTCCCAAGCACCAGATTGTTGGCGAACTAAACCGCGGTTGGGATGTTGCCAAATATTTGCTCGGCCATGAGCGTGAGATGATTTCCGGCATGGGCGGCGGCGATGGCGGCACCGCTTCGCTTGGTGGCGGCTTCAAGGATGCATTAGGCGACGAGCCGATCCTGCGCGCACAACTGGCGATGTTCGACGTCGAAAGCCTGGCTTTCCGTGCACATAGTGAGCGCTTCATGGACGAATGGAAGACCGGCAAAGCCCATCCGGCCTATTCGAACTTGATGAAATATATCGGAACCGAGCTAAACAAAAAGCGGCACGAACTGGTGATGGCTGCGGGTGGTTCGGACTATCTCGAATGGGAGAGCGAACGGTCGAACGGCGGCAAGCGGGCACGCGATTGGCTCCGCACCAAGGCCAATTCGATCGAAGGCGGCACGAGCGAAGTCATGCTCAACGTCGTCGCAAAACGCATTCTCGACATGCCGGGAGCCTGACCAATGGCAATGACTTATAATGAAGACCAGTCGATGCTGCGCGATAGCGCGCGCGACTTCATGAAGACCGAAGCCCCTGTTGCGCATCTGCGCAAATATCGGGACATGGATTGCAAGGACGGCTTTAGCCACGATCTGTGGAAGCAATTCTCGGAGATGGGCTTTACCGGCATCCTGATCCCCGAAGCCGATGGCGGGTTGGGCATGGGCCATGTGGAAGCTGGCATTGTGCTGGAGGAGATCGGGCGCAACCTATCCCCGTCGCCCTTCCTTTCCACCTCGGTCGTTGCTGTCGAGGCGCTTAAAGCCGCCGACAAGGCTATGCGCGATCGCTGGTTCCCCGGCATCCTTGCCGGCGAGACCGTGATCGGCATCGCGCTGGAGGAAGGCAAGAAGCACCATCCTGAAAAGATTGCCCTCAAGGCCGAGCGCAGCGGTAATGGCTTCAAACTGAGCGGCGCAAAGCAGTTCGTGGTGCAAGGTAGCTCCTCGGACATGCTGATTGTGGCAGCGCGGACTGGTGGCGCAGTTGGCGAAACCGACGGGTTGACGCTGTTCGCAGTCGAAAAGGATGCTGCTGGCCTGTCGATGGAAGCAGCGCGCACCGTTGATTCCGCTATGGCGGCACGTGTAGCCTTTGAAGGCGTAGAGGTAACCGCAGACGCCGTGATTGGCGATGTCGATGGGGGCTGGGCCGTTCTTTCGAAAATGCTCAATGCCGGACGGACCGGATCTGCTGCTGAAATGGTTGGCGTTGGCACTGGCGCAATGGACCTTACCTTTGACTATCTGAAACAGCGCAAGCAGTTCGGCCGCGTCATTGGTGAATTCCAGGCGCTGCAGCATCGTGCTGCGCATCTTTATGGCGAAATGGAAATGGCACGTTCGGCGGTCCTCAAGGCGCAGAATTTCCTCGACGAGGAAGATCCGCGTGCCGAGCTTTATGCTTCGGTTGCCAAGGCCAAAGCCGGGCTCGCCTGCAACCTTTCGGTACGTGAGGGCGTACAGATGCATGGCGGCATCGGCATGACCGACGAATACGACATCGGCCTTTATATGAAACGCGACCGTGCTTTGGCCGAGTTCATGGGCGACATCTATTTCCACGCCGACCGCGTGGCCAAACTGAACGGATATTGATCATGGACCTGCAAAAACTTTTCAGCCTCGAAGGTCGTGTGGCTCTTGTCACCGGCGGTTCGAAAAACCTTGGCCGTCATATGGCCGAGGGTTTCATCGCCGCTGGCGCAAAGGTCTATATCAACTCACGCAAGGCCGATGCCTGTGAAGCGACTGCGGCAGAGCTTGGCCCGAATTGCATTCCGCTGCCGATGGATGTCTCCTCGGTAGAAGGATGCAAGGCATTGGCTGCGGCCTTGGCCGAACGCGAGCCAAAGCTCGATATCCTGGTCAACAACGCCGGGGCTGCCTGGGGCGCACCCTTTGAGGAGTTCCCTGAAGCGGGTTGGGACAAGGTTATGGACCTCAACGTCAAGGGCCCCTTCTTCCTGACACAAGCGCTGTACCCGCTGCTTAAGGCTGCCGCGACCAAGGCCCATCCTGCCAAAGTCATCAATATCGGCTCGATCGACGGCATTCGTCTCAACCCTTGGGAAACCTACAGCTACCATGCATCCAAGTCCGCGATCCTTTACCTGACCAAGCGCATGGCCGCCCGGTTAGTGCAGGACCAGATAAATGTCACCGCAATCGCACCAGGTGCCTTTGCATCCGACATGAACCGCGCTGCGCGCGACCATGCCGACGCTGTCGCCAGCAACATTCCGAACAAGCGCATCGGCGTCGCCGAAGATATGGCAGCGGCTGCCATCTACCTTGCCTCGGATGCGGGCAACTATGTCGTTGGCGATACCATCACCGTCGATGGCGGCGTGGCCCACGCCAACATCGGTTCACCGAGCATCGACGCGTGAGCGTATCGGGCCTTGCGGAGGGCAAATATGCGGGCGTTAAGTCCGTTATGGAGGCCAGCCTCGCAAGTGGTGCGGATATCGGTGCCTCCTTTTGCGTAACGCAAGGCGGCGAAACCGTGATCGACATCTGGGGCGGCCATGCCGACCCGGAAAAGACGAGTGAATGGGAGCGCGATACCATCGTCAACGTCTATTCGACGACCAAGACGATGGCCGCGCTTACCGCGCTTATGCTCGCCGACCGCGGTGTTTTCGATCTGCACGATCGGGTGGCTAAATTCTGGCCTGAATTTGCTGCCGAGGGCAAGGAAGATGTGACGATTGCGCAGCTTTTGAGCCATTCGGCCGGATTGTCTGGCTGGAAGGAACAATTGCAACGCGAAGATCTGTATGATTGGTCGAAGTGCACCGACCTGCTGGCCCGGCAGGCGCCTTTTTGGGAGCCGGGGACGGCCCCGGGCTATCACGCGCTGACGCAGGGCTATCTGGTCGGCGAAGTCGTCCGCCGCGCAACCGGCAAGACAATCGGTACCGTTTTCCGTGAGGAAATTGCCGAACCGTTGGGCGCTGATTTCCATATCGGCTTGCCAGCTTCGGAAGACAGCCGGGTTGCCACCTTGCAACCGCCACCAGTCGCCGTTGGAGCGCAAGCGGGTTCCGACTTGCAAAAAAACATGGCGACCAATCCCGGCATAGATGTTGGCGAAACCACCAAAAGGGCATGGCGCGGGGCCGAAATCCCAGCGGCGGGTGGTACAGGCAATGCGCGTTCAGTTGCCGAGATCCACGCGATCCTTGCCAATGGCGGCGTTGCCAAGGGCAAACGCTTCCTATCCGAAGCTGGTTGTCGCCGTGCACTCGAGTGCCAGGTCGAAGGAACCGATCTCGTGCTGGGCATACCGGTGCGGTTTGGCATGGGCTTTGGCCTGCCGGGCGGAATGGTTCCATTACCTAACCCAAACAGTTGCTATTGGGGCGGTTATGGTGGCTCAGTTGCAATTATTGACATGGATACACAGTCGAGCTTCTCGTACGTGATGAACCGTATGGAGGGGACCACCACCGGCGATGCCCGCGGATTTGCGTTGGTTATGGCGACCTGGCAAGCAATGGCTGCCTAGTACGCAATCCGATAAACGAGTTTGAAAAGGCCAGTTGCATTTCGTGCAACTGGCCTTTTTCTTTTCGCAATTGCACAATGAAGTCGCAATCGCCAAATGCCCCTCAACGAAAGCGAAACTTTCGAAACATTGATGGGCCGGGCACTCTCCTCCTCCTCTCCCCGCCCGCCCGTTGATACGAACGGCCTTCATGCACAGCGTGAAGGCCGTATTCGTTTGTGCGAATATTACCGGCATGAATCGCAAAGTTTCAATCGACTGAAACGTCTTCGGTTGTTCTCCATTTTATCCACTTCAATCCGGTCCGACTGTGGATAAGTCGCGAGAATCCCGTTGCCCGACTCGGCCTTCGATGAGAGCTTGAAGTTGTCAGGCAGGGAAGCCGGAAAGCAAAGCGGAACGGAGACGGGAAGCAGAGCGGAACGAAGGAACTGCCAGATACCTCGCCAGAGCGTTTCAGAAGCGAAAGCGGAAGAAGCAGGAAAGCAGAGGTTGCTGCCGGACAACGAATGTCATGTGCGGGCCAAGGCCTCACCGCCAAAAGCCAACGCCGGGCAGGAGACCGAAAGCAGTCAGGCAAACTGGCGACCCTTCGGGGCCGCCAGCGAGCCGGACGCCAGAGAGCGGAAAGAATGGCCCTTGAGGCCAAGGACTTCCAAATTCAGGCGCAGTGGGCGCTGGTAGCGATACCAGCGCCCATTTATTTTTGCGCCGCCGGATTTGGTTCAGGTTCGACATTTCACGATTTAACAGAATTTTGGGGTGCGTGATGGCCGTCACGCGTGCGAATCCCTTTCCGGTGCCAATCGGGGGTTGCGACCCGGTTGGCATGGATCTCCCTATGCCAACATCCTGCCGAGGGCGGGGTTCACACCACCCCGTCTCTCGGCCTTTTACTCAAACACCGGATTTCAGCAGCCAATCATGGAATATCCGGACTGCCCTCTGTTTGAGCGCCCGGGGCCTGCAAACGAACCAATAGCTGTACGGACTTTCGACCTCGACATCGAAAAGGCGCACCAGGCGCGGATCCTTCGCATCGGAAAAATGGCTGCCATGCATGATTGCCACGCCCAGGCCATTTGCGGCTGCCTCAAGCATCAAAGGGCCGCTGTCGATATGATCGATCGCTGCCGGCTTGAGTCGCGGCTCGCCAACGGCTTCGCGCCAGGCATTAAAGATCAGAGGCATGTCGCTGTGGACAAGAACTGTATGATCTTTCAGGTCCGCCGGTTTCTGCAGTTTTTGCTCGCGCGCCATTGTATCCGAGGCAATCGCATAGACATTGTTGCGATCGAGTCGAACGGCGTAAAGGCGCGGATCCACTTGGTCGGCGATGATGATTGCGGCATCGACCACATCCCCCAGCAGGTTTTCAGCGTGGGCGGAAGTATCAACGTCGATGTGAAGCTTGGGAAACAGCTTTCGCAGCTCGGGCAATTTTGGAATCAGGCGTTGTGATCCGAATAGCGGCAATACACCAAGGCGAAGGCGATACTCACCGCCCTGCCCGGATAGTTCCTCGACCGCTTCTGCCATCGCCTCGAGCGCGGGTTCGATTGCCTTGAGCAGCGCGTTGCCATCCGCATTCAGGATCATAGCCTGCGCCTTGCGCTCAAAAAGCGGCTTACCCATGAAATCTTCGAGCGCCTTGATTCGCCGACTGAGCGCCGGAGGCGAAAGCGCAAGTTCAGACGCGGCAGCCTTTGCCGAACCCAGTTTAGCGATCCGGACAAAGGCTTCCAATGATCGTAACGGTGGCAGGCGTCGCATCTGGGGAGGTCTCACTTATTTGTGCGGCGCAAAAAAGACGGGATATTACATCCTATACCTGTTCGCGCCTGTTTTTCGTGAATTGAAAGCTAGTTCAGATTGCAAAAATTGCAACCCTAATTGTTTTCTTCGCACTTGCACAAAAAATGGAAGAGCCGCATACAGGTCAGGCCTTACAGGCATCCTCTCCTAAAGTAAGACTTTCCAAAGGCCGGGTTTACCCCCGGCCTCTTTTTTTGCCCGTTGCCCCAACAGTTCACGCACCCTATCTTGAAAATCAGGGGTTTGGACCAAAGGTAACCAGACTATGGCGAAAGAAAAAACCAACAAACTCCAGGTTGCCAATGCCCGGCCCGAAGATTCCGGTCGCGGTCTTGCCCGCCTTTCCCGCGAATTCATGGCTGGCCACGCCTTGCAGCAAGGCGATGTCATCGAAATCATCGGCAAACGAACCACGGTTGCCCGGGCCGTCGATCCATATCCTGAGGATGAGGGGCTGGAGGTTATCCGCCTCGACGGGCTCCAACGCGCAAATGCGGGGGCTGGAGCGGGCGACCATGTCGAAGTCAAGAAGGTTGCCTCGGTCGCGGCAAAGCGCGTGGTATTTGCTCCGGCACAGCCCGAAATCCGGCTTGAAGGCCCGGGTGATGCCCTGAAACGCAATTTCGTTGGCCGCGCGATGGTTGCCGGCGATGTTGTGGCAACGCACGGCCAGCAGAGGGTGGCGCCCGAAAACCTGCCGCCACAACTGGCGCAGATGCTCGCTGCCCCCGCTTTCGCCCTGACCGAGATCCGGCTGGTAGTGGTGTCCACCACCCCAAAGGGTGTGATCCATATCGATCAAGAAACCGAGGTCGAACTGCGCCCGGAGTATAGCGACGATGGTGACGTGCGCCGAGCTGATGTCACTTACGACGACATCGGCGGCATGGCCGACACAATCCGCCAATTGCGCGAGATGGTAGAACTGCCACTGCGTTATCCCGAATTGTTCACCCGATTGGGCGTCGATCCTCCGCGCGGCGTATTGCTCCATGGCCCGCCGGGAACCGGCAAGACGCGGCTTGCCCGCGCGGTTGCCAACGAAAGCGAAGCCGAATTTTTCGTCATCAACGGCCCTGAAATCATGGGTTCGGCTTATGGCGAGTCCGAAAAGAAACTGCGGGAGATTTTTGCCGCCGCAACCAAGGCTGCACCGTCGATCCTGTTCATCGACGAAATCGATTCGATCGCACCTTCACGCGACAAGGTGCATGGAGAAGCCGAAAAGCGGCTTGTGGCGCAACTGCTGACGCTGATGGACGGGCTGGAGCCACGAACCAACCTGGTTGTCATCGCAGCCACCAACCGGCCTGAAGCGCTGGACGAAGCGCTGCGCCGCCCCGGTCGTTTCGATCGTGAGATCATTGTCGGCGTTCCCGATGAAAGTGGTCGGCGCGAAATTCTCGCCATCCACACGCGCGGGATGCCGCTCGATACCAAGGTTTCGCTGCGTGAACTCGCCCGCACAACCTATGGCTTTGTCGGTGCAGACCTCAACGCGCTGAGCCGCGAAGCCGCTATCGAAGCCGTCCGACGCATCATGCCCAAGCTTGACCTTTCGAGCGGGACGATTGCGCCCGAAGTGCTCGAAACGCTGAAGGTGACGCGCGACGATTTTGTCGAAGCGCTCAAGCGCGTGCAACCTTCAGCGATGCGCGAAGTGATGGTGCAATCGCCCAATGTCCGTTGGGAAGATGTCGGCGGGCTCGATGAAGCGCAAGCGAAGCTGAAAGAGGGGATTGAGCTTCCGCTCAAAAACCCGGAGGCATTCCACCGACTCGGTATCCGCCCGGCCAAGGGCTTTCTGCTCTATGGACCTCCGGGCACAGGTAAGACCCTGCTTGCAAAGGCAGTGGCACGCGAAAGCGAGGCCAATTTCATCGCCACCAAATCATCCGACCTGTTGAGCAAATGGTATGGCGAGAGCGAGCAGCAGATCGCCAGACTATTTGCCCGTGCGCGGCAAGTGGCACCGACCGTCATTTTCATCGATGAGATTGACAGCCTTGCCCCAGCGCGAGGCCGTGGCGGCGGCGAACCGCAGGCTACCGAGCGTGTCGTGAACACGTTGCTCGCCGAAATGGACGGTCTGGAGGAATTGCAGTCGGTCGTGGTCATCGGTGCGACCAATCGCCCTACATTGATGGACGCGGCGCTGCTGCGCCCCGGTCGCTTCGACGAACTGGTTTACGTAACCGTTCCCGACAAAGGTGGACGCCGGCGCATATTGGGTATCCACACATCGCGCATGCCGTTGGGCAAGGATGTCGATCTGGACGAAATCGCCGAACGGACCGAGCGATATACGGGGGCGGACCTTGAAGACCTTGTCAGGCGTGCTGGCCTGTTTGCCCTGCGTGAAGGTGGCCGCGATGCCAATGAGGTACGCATGAGCCATTTCAGCCAGGCGCTGAATGCAAGCCGCGCCACCGTCACTCCAGAGATGGAGGAAGAATATCGTTCGATGGAATCTAAGCTGAAACAGGCAGCGATGATTCCGGAAGGCATGGGTTTCGTGACGCCCGGAATGGTGAAGCCAGTACGCGCGTCCAAGCACGAGCCCTGATCAACCGAGGCTGCGGTCGACTGTTTCCGAAAGGCCGATGGCGCGAACGAGTACCATGCCTTCAATCGAGACCAGCAACCGTGCTGCATCCCGCGCACGGGCTTCATCGCTGTCGGCTGCCAGTTGGGCTTCGCCCCATGCAAGAAAGCCCTGGCCGATGGCTTGGGCGATAGGCGCATATAGCGGGTCGCCGCGTGCGGCCCTGCTCGCCAATTCGATCCAGACGCACATATAAGGCCAGAACCGATCTTCAAACAGCATGCCTGCAAGACGTTTCCGCAACAGGTCGAGCGGCAATGGCTCGGGCGATACTTTTGCTGCCATGGCTTCGGTCATGCGCTCGGCAATGCGTTGCAGTGTCGCTGCCAGCAATTCGGATTTGTCGGCAAAATAATATAGCAACATACGGTCGCTGGTACCCGCAGCCTTCGCCAGCGGACGAAGGCTCGCAGACACAAGACCGTGCGCCAGCACATGGTCGGCGAGCCGATCCACGATAACCGAACGCCGTTCATCGGTTTTGCTCAAATCCATTCCATCCGCTTATGCACATTTAGCTCTTGTAGCGACTGCTACATTATTGTAGCATGTGCTACACAGATAATCGAATGGGAAGGAGATTGCCATGACTGACTTTTGGAAAAATTGGCTGAGGCTGTGGGCATGGGGCGTAGTGATCTTTGGCGTAGTGCTGTCGAGCGGAGCGTTTGCGGCAACCGACAGCGTGGTGCGGCCGATATTCGATCTTCTGGGCAATCCCTTCCCCGACCAACCCGACCCACATCATCGTTTTTCGCTGGGCCTGATGGGTGCGGTCAGCATCGGTTGGGGCATGACTTTGCTGGGAATGTGCAACGCGGTCTTCAAACTATCTCGCGAAGATGCCGCCCCGTTTTGGCGGGCAGTGCTGGTGGCAACCATCATTTGGTATGTGATTGACGGCTATATTTCCTACGCAACCGGGTTCGCACTCAACATCGTTTCCAATACGCTGTTGCTGCTGTTTTTGCTGATTCCGTTGCTAAAAACCGGCGCACTGCAAGGCGCAGGGACCGATTAGAAATCAACCTGCTCGTAATAAGGCGGGGGCGTTATCGCCTCCATGCGTTCCGAAAGGAGCGGGCGGAAACTGGGGCGGCTCTTGAACATTGAATACCAGCTCTTGGTCTGTTCGTGCCCGCTCCAGTCAATGCCGCCAAGATAGTCGGCCACTGAAATCTGCGCAGCTGCGGCCAGATCGGCCATGCTCATCGTCGGGCCGGCCATCCATGCGCGGTGATCGATCAGATAGTCGATATAATCGAGGTGTCCGTTGGCCAGACGCATCGCCTCCCGCAGCACAGTGCTGTCAGGTGGCTGACGATGGACAAGCCGCTTCTTCATTCGTTCGTGCAGCAACGGCGCTGTCACATCACCAAAAAATTGCTGATCGAACCAGGCCGTCAACCGACGGATTTCCGCACGATACGCGGCGGAACCGCTGATCATCGGTGCCGTATCGCTGACCTCCTCGATATACTCCGTAATCGCAACGGAATCGCACAAGGTCAGGTTGCGTGCAGGATCTATCAACACCGGGGTGCGGGCGGCCGGGTTCATATAGAGAAATTCGTCGCGATGTTCCCACGGGTTTTCGCGCACGAGGCTGTAGGCAATTCCCTTCTCGCCCATTTGCAGGCGAACCTTGCGCGAAAACGGACAAAGGGGGAATTGCAGGAGCTGCCACATGGCGGTCCTGTTAGGCACTCTGATGCAGAAATGGAAGCGCCAGTTCGGCTAAAACTTCAATGAATTGTGCCGAGCGTGGTCTCAAGGTTGAGCAAAGTCACAAGCCGTTCAATCTGCCGCCAACGGCAATAGTGCAGATGGTTGCCGACATTCCGGCTTTTCTCGGCGCGTTCCGCAGCCTCAACACCTGCATCGAATCCAAAACGAGCAATAAGGGCCTGCGCCTCGTTGACATCACGGGCGTCGACATAAAGCGGCAAATACATGGATGAGTGCGACCTCTTGGAATTTCCGGGTGGCAGGCCGACCGGGGTGTGGCCCGCCTGCGAAAAGCGGTTTACCCAAAATGCATGGACGAAGCCTTCCGCCATGTGGTTAGCAAATGGTTAGCGTCCGAAGCTGCGACGATGCCGCTTGCTCCGCCCCCCTATTCGATGGCAAAGACGCCTGCATGAATGATCAGGAACAAAATCAAGCTCCAGCCCGCCCTCGTCTTGGCGGCGGCATCTTCCTTTTTGTCGGGCTGCTCATCGGCTCAATCGCCGGGATCGCGCTGAACGAACCTTCGATCGGCATGATCAGCGGTTTTGGTGTCGGTGGCCTGCTCGCCATTCTCATCTGGCTGTTTGACAGCAAGCGTGGATCGAAAGGACGTTAACATGCGCAAGCACATCTTTGGATTCCTGGCCTTTGTGCTGGTGCTCGCCGGCATCGGCGTCTGGTATGTGACGCGCCCTGATATTGCACAGCTTCCACTCGACAAGGTGACCGGCACCAAGCCTGAAATCACCGAAGCACGCGAGCAGATCTTCCCCACCGTTTCAGTGGCAGAAGCCGATCCGTGGAAAGCAGGCGAAGCACCGATTGCCGCCGAAGGATTGATCGTCGAACGCTTTGCCGAGGGCCTTGATCATCCGCGCAACATATATGTGCTGCCCAACGGTGATATATTGGTTGCCGAAACCAACGCGCCAGCAAACCGGATGAAGGGTATCGAGGGCTGGATCGCGGCAAAGCTCTTTGAAAAGGCGGGTGCTGCAGTGCCCTCTGCCAACCGTATCACCCTCCTCCGCGATGCGGATGGGGATGGCAAGCCTGAAATCAAAAGCACGTTCATCGAAGGGTTGAACTCACCCTTTGGCATGGCATTGATTGGCGACACGCTTTACGTTGCGAACACCGATGCAGTCCTTGCTTTCCCCTATAAGGAAGGCGACACAAAGATCAGTGCCAAGGGCAAGAAAATCCTAGCGCTTAACGCGCAAGCACCCAACAACCATTGGACACGCAACCTCGCGGCAAGCCGCGACGGCAAGAAACTTTACATCGCCGTGGGATCGAACAGCAATATCGGTGAAAATGGACTGGAAAGCGAACGCGGCCGTGCGCGGGTGCTCGAACTCGATCTCGCAACCGGCAAGAGTGGCGCTTATGCCTCAGGCTTGCGCAACCCGGTTGGGCTAGATTGGGACAACCAGGGACAACTCTGGACGGTTGTCAACGAACGCGACATGCTCGGCTCCGACACCGTGCCTGATTATCTCGCGCTGGTCGAATTTGGCGCCGACTATGGTTGGCCGCATCACTATTGGGGCGGCTTTACCGACCATCGCGTCCAACCCGGAAAGCCGGAAAAGCGTGAATATGAACGTCGCCCTGACTATGCACTTGGTGCACATACGGCTCCTTTGGGCCTAGCATTTGCCGATCGCGCCAAACTCGGCGGCGCCTTCACCAGCGGCGCATTCATCGCGCGGCATGGTTCGTGGAACCGCGTACCGAAATCGGGCTATGACGTGATCTTCGTTCCGTTCAAAAACGGCATGCCGACGGGACAGCCGCTCAATGTGTTGACGGGTTTCCTCGACAAGGAAGAAAAGGCCCAAGGCCGACCGACCATGCTTGCCATCGACAAGAGCGGGGCCCTGCTGGTCAGCGACGATGTCGGCAACATCATCTGGCGGGTGCGCGCAAAAGCAAAGTAAACTGCCTTTGCGACAACCGTAAAAATGAGGGGGAGAGTAATGATGAATGTGCGAAATGGTCTTCTGTTAATCGCCGCCATGTCCGCGGTTTCGGCATTTTCGGCTGCAGAAGCCAAGCAAGGCTGGGCTGTCATTGCTGAGCAAAAGGTAGGTAAAGGCGGGGATGTCGATACCGTACAAATCAACAATCCGCGCAAATTCCAATCGGTGCGCATCTGCGTCTATGGCCGCGCAGTCCACCTCAACAGCTTTTCGGTTCAGTTCCGTAATGGCGGTCGCCAAGACCTGGACGTGCGGACCAACTATCGCCCTGGCAAATGCTCACGCGCAGTCGACCTGAAGGGTGAGAAGCGCCACATCGAATGGGTGATGCTGAATTACAACCGTCGCCCTGGCGACGGCGCGCCAGTCGTTCGTATCGAGGCGAAATAAGCGATCCGGCCTGTCGGCGGCACTGCTGCCGACAGGTTTAAGGCCTATTCCGCAACAGGCGTTGCTGCTCTGCTGGCCGCAGATACAGGAAATTGCTGGGCAATCCGAGGCGGACGCACGCCTGCGCTGGCGGGGATTCTGGGTCGTGCTTGCGCTCTGCAGCGCGGGCGACCAGCTTTAGGGCAATACGATCAGCCAGCGTCAGATCATATTCGCGCCCCAGTTCCAGTTTGTCGCGCACCAAAGGTGGCAGGATCGAAACCGCAGCGCGTGCCAGCGCCCGGTGCAGAAAGCGCGGGATATTGGGCGCGGCCTTGCCCGACTGGATGATATCCAAAAATTCCTTGTTGATCGGATGCGGTTCGAAACGCGGGGCCAGCTTTTCCATCATCGCGAAGAAATCAGCGCGGCTGCTCACCTTGTTTTGCACACCATATAGTTCGGCAACGGGCGTTCCTTCGCTATAGAAGCGTTCCTGATCGGCGATCGAGAGCGGTGCGACAAAGCGGTCATATGCGGTCAGGAAGCCGTAAGCAGCGGTTGCGCTGACCCAATCGAGCAATTCCGGGTCCTTGGCGGAATAGGCGATGCCACCCGGGGTTTCGCCCTCAACCTTGGCGTGCATGCGGTTAACGCCTTCGATCACGCGGCGGGCAGCGGCCTGCGGCCCATAGACGCCGATCATCGCGGCATAGCCGGTGCGTTGCGACCGCCCGATGGGGTCCACCTTGTAAATCGAATGATCCCAAACACCAGAACGGATGCGCGGATCGGCAAATTCCAGCAGCACCGCCGCGACGCCGCCTATGCCCAAAGCTATCTGGTTTTTATACACCCGCCATGCAACGGAATCCGGAGCCAGAAAGGCCGGCGCGCCGGCGGGTTGCGTATAATCAAATGGCGGCAGGGGTTTGCGAATGGGTGCATTCATCGGCTGGTCTCTCCTCCAAACCAACCGATTTAATCGCGCGGTTAACTATCCGAAGTCAAGCTCCAATCCCATAGGCCGCCCGCTCCATGGCACCGAAGAAGCCCAGCGCACCTGCATCACCAAAGGGCGCCAATTGGCTCATCATCACCCCGGTGATCCCGTTTGCCGGATCGATCCAGTAATAGCTGTTGAAAATCCCTGCCCAAGCGAGGCTGCCCGGCGCACGGCCGTTTGGCCCCTTTTCAGGATTGATCAGGAAACCAAGGCCCCATCCGGTGTGTTGATCGGGGAAGGTGTCAAAGGGTTGCGCAAGATCGGGCATTGCCGTTCCCATATAGCCCGCACGGATCGAGCCGATCTGGTTGCGCGCCATTTCCGCAACGCTGGCTTCCGAGAGGATGCGCTGGCCATCCAATTCGCCACCGCGCAGGATCATCCGGGTGAAACGGGCATAATCATGCGCAGTCGACGAAAGGCCACCGCCCCCTGCATCAAACTCCCCGCCGCCAAGGAACATTGGTTGGATCGCAAAGCCGCCTTCGGGCGAGCGCGCATGGACGCGTGCCGCATCCTCGGGCAATGCCTCCCGAAACGCGGTTGCCGTCATTCCCAAGGGGGCGAACATATTGGCTTCGAGATAATCACCGAGGCGCTGTCCGCTCGCCGCCTCGACTGCCAATCCCACCCAGTCAGTCGCGACGCTATACTCCCAATTCTCACCGGGATCGAAAAGCAAGGGCATCTCGATCGACGCAAGCGATCCGGGGGCAGGCATTCCGGTGACCGCGAAATAGCGCAACACTTCGGGCCGGATGAAGAAATAGCCGAGGCCCGCAGTGTGGGTCAGCAGGTGGCGCAATGTTATGGGACGCGATGCTGGGCGTAGTTGCGGTTCACCGCTGTCGGAAAAGCCCGTCAGCACCTGCGGATTCGCCAGTTGCGGAAGCAGATCGCAAATGGGCGTATCAAGATTTAGCTTGCCGCTTTCAACCAGTTGCATGGCCCCGGCAGAGACGATCGCCTTGGTCATGGAAGCGATCTGGAAGACGGTGTCGACCTCCATTTCAGCTCCGGTCGTTGCATCGGCATGGCCAAATGCCTCAACCAAGCGAACGCCATCACGGTCGGCAATCAACGCCACTGCACCGGGAAGCCCCGATTGTGCGAAGGCCTCTTCCAGCATCTGTCGGCTGTTCATTATTCTCCCCTCCCCTGTATTTTCCTAATCGCTGAGTTCTATCCATGTTGGCGCATGGTCGCTCGCCTTTTCACGGCCACGATGCGCCTTGTCGACTCCGCACGCCACAAGCCGGTCGGCAGCGACAGGGCTCAACAACAGGTGATCGATGCGAAAACCATGGTCCTGTTGCCATGCACCCGCTTGGTAATCCCAATAGGTCCAGACCCGCCCTTGCGGGTAATGCGTTGCCAACGCGTCAGTCCAGCCGTCGGCAAGAAGCGTGCGATAGGCAGCGATGCTTTCAGGCTGGCGAAGCGCATCGTCGAGCAACGCCTTGGTCGACCAGATATCATGGTCGTGCGGGATGACATTATAGTCACCCGCCAGCACCACCGGCAGTTCGAGCATCGCAAGCTCCGCTGCGCGAGCGCGCAGCCGCTTCATCCATGAAAGCTTATAGTCGAATTTTGGCCCTGGCACCGGATTGCCGTTGGGCAAATAGATCGACGCCACACGCACGCCATGCACATCGGCTTCCAGATAGCGTGAATGGACATCTTCCGGATCACCGGCAAGTCCGCGTCCGCTTTCAACTGGCTGGGCATCGCGGGCAAGGATGGCAACACCGTTGAAACCCTTTTGCCCATGCCAGATTGCGCCATAGCCCAATCGCTCAAATTCTGTCGCAGGAAAGCCTTCATCCTGCGTTTTGATTTCCTGCAGGCAAGCGATGTCAGGCCGGGTTTCCTCAAGCCATTCGAGAAGGCGCGGGAGGCGTGCCTTGATGCCGTTGATATTGAATGTGGCGATGCGCATTTGGTGACCCTAGCGAGGGGTCACGCCCGCATCAAACCGAAAAGCTGGAACCGCAGCCACAACCTGACTGGGCATTGGGGTTGGTAACCTGGAAACTTTTGCCGCCGAGCGATTCGATGAAATCGACCGCCGAGCCCCGAACGAGATCGAGGCTGACCGAATCGACCACCAGCTTGGCATCACCTGATTCGGCGATGGTATCGTCGGCCTCAATGGTGTCGGCGAGGCCGAAACGATATTGAAAACCCGAGCAACCGCCACCTTCGACCGAAAGGCGCAGCAATGGTGCTTTGCCCAGTTTCTGGGCAATTTCCGCTACGCGTTTCGCGGCATTTGGCAAAAGCTGGATGTCGGGAGCCATGTTCATGTCCATTATGTAGGGACAAACAAAAAGGGCGGCAAGGTGTCTCCACCAAGCCAGCCCCAGATTTACACCCTCTCCCAAAGGTGATGCTTTTACGGCCAGAAATGCTTACTCAGCAGGACCGCCTACCGATTTGCTATCAGTATCCTTGGAAGCAATCAAGATATTTGACACTTTTGTTGCAGGCTCAAGGAAGCTGGTCGGATTGACCGGTTCACCAGCGATGCGGACTTCATAATGAAGGTGGCTGCCGGTTGAACGGCCGGTCGAACCCATGAAGCCGATAATGTCACCCTTGCGGATGCGCTGGCCAGAATAGACGTTCATCGCAGAAAGATGGCCATAGCGGGTCTGGATGGCATTGCCATGTTCGACCTCTACATACTTGCCATAGCCTGAAACCCATTGTGCACGACCGACAACACCATCGGCGGTTGCATAAATCGGGGTACCAATCGGGCCAGCGATATCGAGGCCTTTATGGTTCTTGCGGCGGCCCTGAAACGGATCGGTGCGATAGCCATATTGGCTGGTCATGCGCATCGTTTCGACGGGATTGATCGAAGGAACAGCAACGCGGTTCTTGCGAGCCGAGCCATTGGCCTGGCCCCAGCCGTCATGCAAGGCGCGGAATTCGGGATCTGCCACGCCAAGCGCGGTCTTGTTCGCGGCAACATCTTCGGGCTTCACACGGAAGGCGTCCGATGCGGCTGCGGCGGAATTGGCAAGTGCAGGCGTAGCAACCGATGCCGAAGCAACAAGGCTAGCTGCAAGTAACACTTTCCCCATCAGTGATTGGCCTGAGGCCAAAACGCTGTGTAGCATGTGCTTTTACGACCCTTTGTAGCAATCCGCACTTTCGTGTGGAATTATCCCCAAATGTTGCGGCAGTTTTCTGCCCACCCCTTATGTGATTGGGGTCTGGCGGGACCGTCAGGACAATGCAACCTGCATGTAATAATCGCGCGTTAAACCGGCCTTCGAACGCGCCGAGTCGTTAAATGGCGGCTTAATTGCGCCGCGGAAGTGGCGGTTTACCAGCATTTTCCAGTAAGATTTCGGTAACAGTTCGGCTGATCGACAACCCGATTCAAACCATTTGGTTCCAGCCGAAACATGACGAATTTCGTCATTATAGATGCGCTGCAGGATACGTGCGGACGCCGAATCGCCCTGCGCTTCGAATCGTTCGACCGTGGCCGGGGTGACATCCAAGCCCCTTGCCTCCAGCACCATCGGAACGATCGCCAGTCGTGCCAACGCATCGTCGCGCGTGGCGTATGCAGCCTCCCACAATCCGTCATGCGCGGGCATCGCGCCATAATGGCTGCCCAGCTGCTTCAGCCGCCTATCGAGCACAGCGAAATGCATCGCTTCGTCCGCGCCGACGCGCAGCCAGTCATCGGCGAAATCGCGCGGGAACTGCCCGCCGAAACGGCCGACGAGGTCAAACGCCAAGTCTATCGCAACAAATTCGATATGTGCGAGCGCATGCAGCATGGCTACGCGGGCCCGTTCAGAGCCAGCGCGGCGGCGCTTCGGCATGAAGCGAGGGGCAAGCAGTTCCGGCTGGTCAGGACGCGCCGGATAATCCGGCATTTCTGCATCAAAGCGATGTTCCAGTCGCCCCAAGCGCCAATCGCGTGCCACCGATCGCGCCCGCATCAGCTTTGCCTGCGGGTCAGCGGTTTCCAATACGGATTTGCACGCTTCACCGAGCGTCAGAACCATAAATCCCAAGCCTTCCAGAGATAGAAGAGGCCTATGGCGGTAACGATCCACGCCGTCCAGCGCTTGAAATTGGCATCGGTCAGCCGATCAAGCACCCAGCCGCCTGCGGTGGTGCCAAGCATCGAAGCAGGAATGGCCAAGGCGAACACCCACCACGGGGGCACGCCGCCGCCGGAGAGAAGCAAGGGACTGCCGTAAACGATGATCTTCGCCAAATGGCTGAACACCTGCGTCGCCGCCTTGGTCGCTACAATCTGGTGCCGGCTGAGTTGGGTTCGGACGAAAAAGATATCGAGCAACGGGCCCGCCACCCCGGCACTGAGGTTAAGCCCGGTTACGAGGAACCCTGAAACCAGCGCATGCGGCGCTCTTGAAGCATCGAGTTGCAGCCACTGCTTTGGCAACCAGACAAGCATCGGCACCAACCCGAGCAGCAGGAACAGCAACGGTTTTGACGGCATGAAGCCGATCGCCAGCACAGCGGCGGCTGCGACCGCCGAGGCGATCGCATAGTTCCAGATAATCGGCCAAGCGATATGCTGGCGATGCAGGATCGCGCGCCAGCCATTGGCGACCAGTTGCAGCAATCCATGCGTCACGAACGCAGCCGAGACCGGCAGGACGAACGCCAAAGCACCCATCAAAACCAGCCCGCCTGCCATGCCGAATATTCCTGATAACAACGCCGTCAGGAATGCGGTGACGATCAGGAAGGCGGCGGCAAAAGTCGACATCAGCCGACTGCTTTGGCAGCCTCCAGCACCTCGGCAGCGTGGCCCTTTACCTTCACATTGTGCCAGACGCGGGCCACCTTGCCATCCTTGCCGACGAGGAAGGTGCAGCGTTCGATGCCCATATATTTCTTGCCGTACATCGATTTTTCGACCCAGACGCCCATCTTTTCGGTGGCATCGCTTTCCTCGTCAGAAAGCAGGGTTACCTTGAGCCCATATTTGTCAGCAAACTTTGCCAGCTTCGCAGGCTTGTCTTTCGACATGCCGTAAACCGTCACCCCTGCCTTGGCGAAGTCGCCATGCAGTTCGGTGAAATCTTTCGCTTCGTTGGTGCAGCCGGGGGTGTCAGCCTTGGGATAAAAATAGAGCACCAGCGGCCCTGCCAGCGAGCCAAGCGCAACATCATTTCCAGCGCTATCTTTTACCGTCACGGCAGGAAGGCTGTCGTTCACGTCGGTCATGTTCCATTCTCCTGAAATCCATCCTACATTCGCTGCCTGATGCCCTGCCATTCGGCAGAAATCAGGCTGCGTGCAGCTTCGATAGCCGCCGTGACATCACCCCAATTGGCAAATCCCAGTGCCTTTGCAACCACGGCTTGCGCGGGTTCGGAGGGGATTTCGCAATCGGGCGCGACCAGCCGCAGCATAACGAGCAATCGCGTCAATAGCGCCTGCGCCTGGCCAAATCCTTCCGGCAAAAGCCCTGTAGAAACAAGTTCGTCAGCGGCCTTATCCAGTTGCGGATGCAGGCCCTTTGCATGGCGCAGTTGCAGCGCATGAATGGTGAACTCGGCATCGACCAATCCGCCCGGCAACAACTTCACATCAAGCGGGCCTTTGGGTGGTTTGTGCGTCGCCATGTCGCCCCGCATTTTGACGATATCCTCGGTAAGCTTCTTGGCATCATGCGGCGCAACCAGCGTTTCAGCAATGATTTCTTTCAGCTTTGTTCGGGCCGCAGGAGAACCATAAACCGGCCGTGCGCGGGTGAGCGCCATATGCTCCCAGGTCCACGCCTCTTCGCGCTGGTATTTTGCAAAGCTTTCGAAGGAAACACACAACAGCCCTTGCGCCCCTGATGGGCGAAGCCGCGTATCCACCTCATATAGAGCGCCCGAGGCGGTTGCGACCGTCAAGGCGCCCACGACACGTTGGGCGAGGCGATTGAAATATTGGGTCGCGCCCAAGGGACGGACTCCATCCGATTCCTCGCCATGATCGCCTGAAAACAGCAGGATCAGGTCAAGGTCCGAGGCATGGGTAAGCGCTTCACCGCCAAAGCGGCCCAGTGCAAGAATTGCGAGTTCGCCGCCGGGTACCTTTCCATGGGCGCGCTCAAATTCTGCAACGGTTGCCGAGGTCAGCTTCAACACGGCGACCTCGGCGAGCATCGCATAGGCGTGAGACACCGCGAGCGGATCCTGCTGCCCCTCAACCAGTTGCACGCCAAAGGCAAAACGCTTTTCGCCGACAAAGGCGCGCACAAGATCGAGCAGCGTCTGGTAATCGTCATCCACAATGCGGGAATCGAGTTCGGCGAGCAAAGCGTCACAGCTTTCGGGCAATCGGAAAGCGCTAGCATCGATCAACCCTTCGAGGAGCTCGCCGCGCCGCGCAAGCGCATCGGCCAAGGTCGGCGCATAACTCAATATATCCGCCAGCAATTGCAGCAAGCCGGGACGGGCATCGAGCAGGTTGAAAAAATTGATCGCGCTCGGCAGCGCCTCGATCACATTATCGAAACGGGCGAGCGCATTGGAAGGATCGGGCGCCTTGGCGAGCGCTTCCATGATCTTGGGCAGGACTGTCTCGAACGCTTCACGCGCAGAGCTTGATCGGATCGCGCGCAATTGCCCGCTGCGCCAACGTGCCAAACGCTGCGCCACCGCTCGCGGATCGGCATAGCCCAAGGCTGATAATTGATCCTCGAGCGGCAACCCTTCGTCGGCGAGCCGCTTCGTGCTCTCCTCATCTTCGCCCGCCAGTCCGTCATAAATCGCACCCACGCTGGCCACCACTGGCTCAAGCAGCGCGACGAGCGCGGCACCATCGTCCAATCCGTGTAGCCGTGCGGCGCGATCCAGATCAGTGGGATTTTCTGGCAGATTGTGGGTTTGCCGGTCATCGAGCATTTGCAACCGGTGTTCGATGGTTCGCAGCAATGTGTAAGCGTCGGCCAATGTGCCAGCTTCTTGCGAACCAATTCGCTCGCGCTCTGCCAATGCGGCAAACGCTGTGCGGGTATCGGCCATACGCAGGCCGGGATCGCGCCCGCCATGGATCAGTTGATGCGCCTGTGCGAAAAATTCGCACTCCCTGATACCACCCCGCCCCCGTTTCAGATCATAGCCGGGGCCAAGCTGCTGCCCCTTATGATAATGATCGCGGATCTGGCCGCTCATCTTGCGGATGTTGGCAAGCTGGCCAAAATCAAGACTGCGCCGCCATACAAAGGGTTGGATGCTTTTGAGGAAATATTCGCCCAGCGCCTTGTCACCTGCTGCTGCGCGCGCGCGGATGAAGGCAGCCTGCTCCCATGCCAGCGCGCTCGACTCATAATAGCTGATCGCCGCTTCGACCGGGATGGTAATCGGCGTCACCTCGGGCGACGGCCGCAGCCGCATGTCCACGCGGAAGACATAACCATTTTCGTCGCGCGCTGAGAGAAGTTCGATCACACGCCGCCCAATGCGGACCGCGCTGTCGGCCACATCCTCACGTTCGCGGTGCGGCAATGTTTCGGGGTCATAGAGGAAAATGGGATCGATATCGGACGAATAGTTGAGTTCCTGCCCGCCATGTTTGCCAAGGCCAATCACCGCAAAGCCCTGCACGGATGCGTCAGGTACGCGCTCGGCAAAGGCAGCCGCGATTGCAGCATCAAGCGCGCTGTCGGCGAAATCGGAAAGGATGCGCGTAACGCGCGCCAAATCCCAAACGCCAGCCAGATCGGCAATCGCTGTAACCAGCGCCACTGCTTGGCGTTGCAGGCGCAGCGTAGCGGCTGGATCATTTTCGCATTCAATCGCCAGCGATTGCGCCAGAGCAGCGTCGAAATCCCCGGATTTGATTACCGCTACCAGATCCGGTTGCCGCTCAATCAGCTGGCACAAAAACGGGCTGTTTGCCTCAGCACGCGAAAGGGCAGCAGCAACCTCGCTCATTTCCGCAGATAATCCCTTCGGAAATCAGCCGCGAAAGCCGCGAACCGGCCTTCGGCTATCGCGGCGCGCATCCCGGCCATCAGGCTCTGATAGAAATGCAGGTTGTGCTGCGTCATCAGCATCGCCCCCAAAATCTCGCCCGAGCGGACTAGGTGGTGGAGATAGGCGCGGCTCCATGTAGTGCAAACCGGGCAATCGCAACGTTCGTCGAGCGGGCCCTGGTCCTCGGCATGTTTGGCGTTGCGGATATTGACCGGGCCGTTCCAGGTAAAAGCCTGCCCGTTGCGGCCGCTGCGAGTCGGCAACACGCAATCGAACATGTCGATGCCGCGCTCAACCGCCCCAACCAGATCGTCGGGTTTGCCCACACCCATCAGGTATCGCGGCCTGTCAGTTGGAAGCATGTCGGGTGCATAATCAAGGCAACCAAACATCGCCTCCTGCCCCTCACCCACGGCAAGGCCGCCCACGGCATAGCCATCAAAACCGATATCGATCAGGGCATCCGCACTTTCCTTGCGCAGCTTTTCATCGAGCGACCCCTGCTGGATTCCAAACAGCGCCGCGCGCTCGGCATGCTCACCGCCGCTGTTGAAACCCTCGCGGCTGCGTTTTGCCCAGCGCATCGACAGCGCCATCGATTTCGCTGCCTCTTCACGCGACACGCCATTGGCAGGACATTCGTCGAACGCCATCACGATATCCGAACCCAGCAAGCGCTGGATTTCCATCGATCGCTCGGGTGACAGCATATGCCGCGATCCGTCGAGATGGCTTTGGAAGGTCACGCCCTCCTCGGTTATCTTGCGAAGGCTCGACAGGCTCATCACTTGATAGCCGCCGCTGTCGGTCAGGATCGGCCGGTCCCATCCCATGAATTTGTGCAAGCCGCCTAAACGCGCCATCCGCTCTGCAGTTGGCCGAAGCATCAAATGATAGGTATTGCCTAATATGATGTCCGCACCGGTGGCGCGCACTTCGGCGGGGCGCATAGCCTTAACCGTGGCGGCGGTGCCGACCGGCATGAAAGCAGGCGTACGGATTTCGCCGCGCAGCATCTGGATGCTGCCGGTGCGGGCTTTTCCGTCGGTCGCGTTGATTTTGAAATCGAATCGGGATTGCATGCGCTTCGCCATAGCTGGGCAAATCTTTTCGCGCTATCGGGCGCACATGGGGTTCATAAGGCCAGATCATTGAGCATTTCGGTTTCACAACAACTGGTGACAGCGACACAAAAGCTGGGGGCAGTCAGCGAAACGCCCCGGCTGGATGCCGAATTGTTGATGGCGCATGCACTTGGCATCAGCCGCAACGACATGCTGTTGCGCGCCCGCGATCTGGATGTTCCGGCCAGCTTTGCCGCGGTTCTTGAACGACGTCTGGCGCACGAACCGGTCGCCTATATCCGTGGCTATCAGGAGTTTTGGGATCTCACTCTGGCGGTTACCCCCGATACGCTGATCCCGCGCGGTGACAGTGAAACGCTGATCGAGGCTTCAATAGCCTATTTCAGCGACAAACTGCCCCCCACTCGCATCCTTGATCTCGGGACGGGTTCGGGCGCGCTGCTCCTAGCTGCCCTGTCCGTGTTTCAAACAGCAGAAGGAGTGGCGATCGACGCAAGCGAGCGGGCGCTTGCCGTTGCGAAGGGCAATTCGGAACGGCTTGGATTTGGTGAAATGGCAAATTTCCTGCACCGCAGCTGGCGGGATGACGAATGGGCGGCCGATCTGGGTAGATTCGACCTCATCTTGTGCAATCCACCCTATGTTGAGTTGGATGCGGACTTGGCGCCGCAGGTCCGCGACCATGAACCTGCCTCTGCTCTGTTTGCTGGGGTCGACGGAATGGAAGAATATAATATCTTGATCCCGCAATTGTCCGAACTGCTCTCTCCTGCAGGCATCGCAATATTCGAAATCGGAAAAGGGCAGGATGTAGCGGTCATGCGATTGGCACAACAAAACGGATATGCCGCCGAACCGCATCGCGACCTTGCCGGGATTGTCCGTGCGATAAGCATGGTGAATCCAGCAAGTTGATAATTTTTGCTTGGATTCGCTGGATAGTCGGGCTACGGCATCCCTAGCTTCACAGCGATGTGGCCGGATACCGGCCCTTTTTGGGAAGCTGCCCCAACGCATCGACGATTTTGAGGGGGACCGCACAGGGCGGTCGCGTTGAGGCCATAACACTCGGAAATTGGGTTGCTTTATTAAAGGACAGGTCAGTCTTTATGAATAACCGACAGACCAGCCGCCGTCGCGGCCGGGGCAATAATCGCGCGCAAAATGCCAATCGCAACGGTTACGATCACCAGAATCGCATCGACAATCGTGCGCGCGGTAACGCCGCGCAGATGCTGGAAAAGTACAAGAAGCTGGCACAGGATGCCCAGCTGAATGGCGACCGGGTGCAGGCCGAATATTATCATCAGTTTGCTGACCATTATTTCCGCGTGCTCGCCGATTTCCGCAGCCGCCAGGAAGAAAACCGCCCGCAGCGCAACGAATGGCGCAATGATGACCGCGAAGGCGGCGATTGGCGCGATGAGGATCGCGAGACTGAAACCGGTGAGGATGAAGCGGTGGATACCGATAACCTCAACGAAGAAAGTGACGAGGGCGAAGAGCGCGAAGAGCGCCGTCCGCAGCAGCGCAATGATCGTCGTGACCGAAACGACCGTAACGATCGCAATGATCGCAACCGCAACCGTCGCGATCGTAATGACCGCTATGATCGCAACGATCGTCCGCAGCAGCAGCGTGATGAAGGCGAAGCAAGCGACGGCGGGCTCGACCTCGCCGTGCTGCCGCCCGCAATTGGCGCTGCAAATGACGAGGTTGAGGCAGAAGCCAAGCCGGCTCGCAAGCCCCGCACTCGCAAGCCGAAGTCAGCAGAGGATGAAACAGTAGCAGCCGAATAAGGCTGCTCTCTTCCTCGCTTGTCCAGCCATTAAGGCTCTGGTCATGTTGTGAAAATTACGCCACCTGATAGCGACCACTATCGGGGGAGTAGGATTATGCGTGCAGCTTGGCTCTTGCTTGCAGGGGGGGCGCTGGCGGCACCTATCCTCGCCCAGGATGCAACTTCGGTAGCCGTACCGGGCGGCGCGACCGCGCAGGGTGACGTCGCCGTCACCATCTACCAGAATGGCCAAAGCCTAATCCAGGATACGCGACGCCTGACGATGCCTGCTGGCCGGTCGAAACAGGAATTTCCCGATGTTTCAGCCCAGATCCGGGCTGAGACGGTTACGCTCACCGGCCCCGGCATCGGAATAGTCGAACAGAATTTCGATTATGACCTGTTGACGCCGGCGAAACTGATGGAAAAGGCGGTCGGCCAGAATGTTACCCTGATCCGAACCAATCCCGCGACGGGTGCCGAGGTCCGCGTACCCGCGAAAGTACTTGCGGCAAATGGCGGTGTGGTCTTGCAAGTTGGCAATACGATTGAGGTGCTGCGCGACGACGGACTGCCCGTTCGTGTGATTTTCGACAAGGTTCCGCCCAATTTGCGTGCACGCCCGACGCTGTCGGTGACTTTGGAAGCAAAGGGCGGCGTAACCCCCACAACGCTGACCTACCTGACCCCGGGCCTTGGATGGAATTCGGATTATGTGACCCTGTTCGATGATGCCAAGCAAACGATAGACGTTCAGGGCTGGGTTACGCTGACCAACAATACCGGCACCGATTACAGCAATGCCAATGTGCTGCTCGTCGCAGGCAACCCGAATGGCGGCGGTGGACGGCGCAACTATACAACGCCTTGGAATCCGTCGACTGGCACAATCGACCAGCCAGGAACTGAAAGCAGCAATCGCGAACGGCTGGGAGACTATTATCTTTATCCACTCGCCGAACGGACGACGATCGCCAATGCCCAGCAAAAACAGGTCAGCTTTCTCGATGTGAAGGCGGCGCCCGCACGCAAGGCGTATGAGTTCAACAATGGTTGGCTGGCAACCAATGATGCGGCAAGCGCCTCATCGGTCCTGAAATTCTCGACGTCGCGCAGTGGCGGGCTCGGCGACCAGCTACCCGCTGGCACGATGCGCGTTTATATGCGTGACAAGCGCGGCGATCCGCAATTCATCGGCGAAAGCATGATTGAGGCAACGCCAATGGGAAGCGCCATGTCGATCCGCACTGGCGATGCGTTTGACGTGAAGGTGAAAACCGTGGTCGAAGAACGCAACCGCCTCTCATCCAGCCGCTGGCAAACCAAGATGCGCTATGAATTCACCAACGCGCGGAACGAGCCGGTGACCGTCGATCTGGGACAGGAAGGCCTATGGGGCGATGTAGCGATCATCGCGCAAAGCCAGGAAGGCAAACGCGTTTCGGCGGATCGTGTTGAATGGAGCGTAGCCGTGCCCGCCAACGGCAAGGCGACGCTCACCGCGACCTTCGATAGCCGTTATTGACGTCTGCCATGCGGGCCCTGCTTGCCCTTGTGTGGATTTATGCTGCGACGCCGGTCGCAGCGCAGTCCATCATTGTGTCGGATGCGCCTGAAAGCGTCTCGCTTACAGTTTATCGCGCGCAGGATCGTGGCGATCGGCCTATCGATCCCAATTGGCCACGCGGCTATGCGCTGATAACCGAAACGCGCACAATCTCCATTCCGGCAGGTGAGAGTGTCATACGCTTCGAAGGCGTGGCTGAAGGCATGTTTCCCGAAAGCGCAATTGTCACCGGGCTTCCACAGGGCGTTAGGGAAAAGAACCGCGATGCGCGGCTCCTCTCCCCCTCTGGTTTGGTCGATGCCTTCCTCAAGCGGGAAGTTACCTTGCTTCGCACCAACAGGGCCACAGGTGTGACAAGGGAGCAAAAGGCAATAATCACGGCTGGCCCTCAAGGCGGGGTTATCCTGCAAACGGCAGAAGGCTATGAAGCGCTAAGGTGCACCGGGTTGCCCGAACGGATGCAATTTGGCGGCGTGCCGCAGAACCTGTCGGCAAAGCCAACCTTGTCGGTGATCACACAATCAAACGAAGCGACCACAGCCAAGCTGACATTGACCTATATGGCGTCGGGATTCGATTGGCAGGCCAATTATGTCGCCCATGCCAAGCCGGGCGACGACAAAGCGATTGGCAAGAACAAGATTGATCTGTTTGCTTGGTTGACGCTGGCCAATGGCGGCAACCAGAGTTTTCAGAACGCAAATATGATGGCGATTGCGGGCGAACCCAATCGCGAACGCCGCCCTGAACAGGCGCGGCCAGTGGGCGGCGGCCTTAGCCTGGCATGCTGGCCGCAGCAACGCACGCACCAGGTACCTTTCAACCCCGGATTCATTGTCGATATCCCGCCTCCGCCGGCACCCCCTGCCCCGGTTGCGATGGCTGCTTATGCGGACGAAAATATCGTCGTGACCGGGCAACGGATGGCGCGCGCGGAAATGGCTGCGCCCGTCGCGGTGATGGTCGCCGATCAGGAAGATCTGGGGGACCTGAAATTGTATCGTGTGCCCGAGCCGGTAACCGTGAATGCCAAAGGCCAGAAACAGGTCGCGATGATCGTGAAGCCCGGCGCAGCCTTTGATCGCATCTATACGGTAAGGGTCGATGAATATGGTAGGGACGACGGAGCGCGCATGCCAATGTCGATCCTTTTCCGCGGTTCCAACCGCAAGGAGAAGGGGCTGGGGCTCCCTATGCCTTCAGGTCCGGTGATGTTGTTTGAAAACAGCTACTATGGCCCATTGCTTGCAGGACAATCGTCATTGAGTGATCGCGCCGTGGGCGACGATATCGAAATGGTAGTCGGGCGCTCCTCCGATGTCCGCTACGCGGTTACCCGGATGAGCGAAACCGTCGAGAAGCAGCGTTTCAAAGTCGACATTACCAACGCCCGTAGCGAGCCGGTAAATGTCGAAGTCGAAATCCCGTTCGAGTTGCGCGGAAAGCCGAAACACATCGCCAAGGTCGACGGAATTCCGACCTGGAAAGCAACAATCGCTGCTAATGGAGAGGCAACTCTCTATTACGAACTGGAGCTTGAAAAAAATTGAAGCGGGGGAAGTGTTTCCGCCCGCTTCAAGTTAATCGACTCTCAAATCGAAAAATAGGCGCCCGCCCACAAAGGCTTGCGTCGCAAGCATATTTACCCGTTCGATTCCACGTACTCAATCGCGAATTCGCGAAAGTGACGTTTTCGTTCGCGAACGACAGCGACCAATTCACGTTACGCGAACAAGCATGTCCTCTGGTTAACCGCCTTGCTGGCGTCCGCCACCCGTGATAACAGCTCGCCAAACGGGGGTAGGCCGATGACATTGCAGGCTTTTCTCAATTACTGGTGCTCACTCGATTGGAAACACCAGCTTCGGCACCTGGCGCAATATCTTTTGATCGCTTTGCTGCTGGTATTGGTCATGCCGTTCGGCATGTTCCCCGAACAACCGCTCGTAAGATTGAGTTACTGGTTCTCGGTGCTTTCAATTTTCGGGATGGCGATGATGCCGATGACCGCACGGATTATCCGCTCGACCGGAGCATTTGATGACTTTAGCCGGTGGAGCGGCATAATAGGCTGCGTCCTCTTCGCCACCATTCCAATGACCTTCGTTGTGCATGCAATCGAACATTGGGGCTGGTCTTTGGCAGCAGCCCGAATGGGCAATGGTCAATTACCGCCTTCGGTTTCACGCGATGTTGCGGGCATGATGCAGCTGTTTTCGCAGCTGACAGCGATCAACCTGTTCGCAATTGGCGTGAATTCCTTTTTCATCATCGCGCTCGACGGGCTGCCGACCGAAAGCAAGAAAAAGCAACTCGCCGGCATCCGCTTTTTATCACGCCTTCCCGACCATCTTGGTGCCGATTTGCTCTATCTGCAGATGGAAGACCATTATCTGCGAGCGACCACTGCCAGCGGCACTGGCCTGATCCTCATACGCTTTCGCGATGCCTTGAACGAACTGTCCGACTATGAAGGGATGCAGGTACACCGTTCATGGTGGGTAGCCCGCAATGCTGTCACGCGACTTAACAAACAGGGCCGGAAGATCGAGTTATTGATGAAGGACGGCTCGATCATCCCGGTTTCCGCAGCATATCGAAAAGAGGTCGAAGACCAATTGCTCGGCGCCTGAGGCGTCGCCCCGGGTCAATCCGTGCTGGGCAGCGGACGGGGCCGGTGCTGTTCATCGAGCGCGACGAAGGTGAAAAGACCTTCGGTCACCTTCACTTCCTGTTCGCCGCGATCGCGTGTTGCAACAACCTCTATCCGGATGGCCATCGAAGTGCGTCCACGCCGTTCGAGCGAGGCATAAACCGATATGATATCGCGGAGCAGGATTGGCGCGATGAATTCCATCTTTTCGATAGCGACCGTGGCACAGGGCCCTTCGGCAATCCGGCCAGCGACAATGCCACCGGCAATATCCATCTGCGCAAGCACCCAGCCGCCAAAGATATGGCCGTTGGCGTTTATATCGGCGGGGCGCGGAACGACCCGCAAAATCGGATCGCCCCGGACGGGCAGGTTATGGACGGCCTGCGTCATCGTCATCGTCGGCAAGGTCGGCAAACGGGTCTTCGATTGACTCGTCATGTCCGGTACCGCTCGAGAGGAATACAAGTCCCATCAGCGCACACATCAACATCACCGAGAAGATGATGCCGGCGGCTGTGGCGATGTAGAAGTGGATCGAGACGAAACCATTTTCGCGCCAGAAAAAGTAGAGTGCCCCGCTGGTGATAATCAGCGTGAACAGGAACATCCAGCCCATCAACCTGCGATAGCGGGCCCAGGCAAAGGCGGCATATTCCGGATTATCAAGGCGGGAGGGGCGAGTCATTTTATCCTTTCGCGCGTCTATGCTATGTAAACGGTGGGGGCAAGTCGAATGGGAGGAAGGCGATGACGATTGCAATCATCCTGCAGGGCCGCGAAGGCACGGTTTTCTCAGCATCTCCAGATGAACTGGTCGAAACAGTGGCTACGCGACTCGCTGAAAAGCGAATTGGCGCATTGCCGGTAATCGACAATGGACGCGTAATCGGGATCTTCTCGGAACGCGACATGATCTACGGGCTGGCATCGCATGGCGCCTCCATATTGCAGAAACGCGTGGCCGATGTGATGACGGCACCTGCCATCACCGTATCGTCGGATACTCCCGTCCTTTCGGCGCTTTCGCTGATGACAAGGCGTCGGATCCGGCATTTGCCGGTGGTTGATGGGGATCGGATTTCGGGTTTTGTTTCGATCGGCGATCTCGTCAAATACCGGATCGAACGCATCGAGGCAGAAGCCACTGCAATGCGCGATTATATCCAGATGGCCTGATCGATCGCATGTCGGCTAAGCCGACACCAAACGGCGCCCTTATTTCCCGCTGGCGGGGGACCCAGCTGCAGCTACTGGCGCAGGACCCGTCATCGGTTGCGGGCCGTAACGAGCATTCCATTCCGCAATATCCACCTTGTACTTCTCAAAGGCGTTGAAGAAGTTGATGAACACCGCATCGATATCTGCCAGCGCGCCAAATGAGTATTCAGGCAGCGCCGTCGAGGGAATGGCAAGGATTTCGCGCGATTTCGCTAGCGACCTGTCGCAGAATTCGGCCCGCACCGGGGGAAGCGCGAAGTAGTTGTAGAGGTCGGTCATCCGGGTGTCGCGAACGCGCAGGCCATTCTGCCCGGGGAAACGTTTCACATATTCGGAATCGACCGCTTTGTTGGTCTGCGCCAAGCGGCTCTTATGGACCTGAAGGTAGCGGTTGTAATTCTGGGCAATCTCGCCCCAGACCGGGCCTTGGCAGTTCAGCGCGGCAACGTTCAACCCCGAACGCAAGTGCCAGATATTCTCTTCGCGCGATAAACCACGATTGGGCGTGGTGCGAACACCATCGATGCCAAGCGGCGGAACTTTCATGGTGACCGCGGCTCCGCCCGGTGGAAGCGGCATTGGCGGAATGGCGGGAGCTGGCGGAACGACAACCGGCTTTGGTGCAACAACAATCGGCTTGGGGGCCGGTGCGCAGGCTGCGACAGCCAAGACCAGACCAGAAATTAACGCTCCCCTCACCGCATTTTTCATATGCAAATCACCCCCGGCGACCAGATTATTCGATGCTGTCTGTCAACACGATTAACGGCAGGAAATAAAGTGTTCATCGTCGAACTGCACAAAGAAAAAGGCCCAGCGGTTTCCCGCCGGGCCTTTGTCCAAATGTTTGTGACGCTTATTCGCGGTTGCCAAGGAAGCTCAGCAGGAACTGGAACATGTTCACGAAATCGAGATACAGGTTCAGCGCTGCCATGATGGCAATCTTTCCAAGCGCTTCGTGGCCGCGATAATAGAAATACTCGCTCTTGATGCGCTGGGTGTCATAGGCGGTAAGCCCTGCGAAGATCAGCACACCAAGGAAGCTAACCACCATCTGCAAGGTGCTCGATCCCAGGAAAATGTTGACGATCGAAGCGAGCAGCAAGCCGACAACGCCCATGATCAGGAAGCTGCCCCAACCGGTCAGGTCCTTCTTGGTGGTGTAACCCCAGAGGCTAAGCGACAGGAACGAAACCGCCGTAACGAAGAAGGTCGTGGCGATTGACTGGCCGGTATAGACAAGGAAAATCGTCGACATCGACAGGCCCATCACCGTGGCGAAGGCCCAGAACATCGCCTGCAATGCACCGGTCGACAGCTTGTTGATGCCAAAGCTCATCACCATGATGAAGGCGAGCGGCGACAGGATGATCAACCACCGCAGCGGGGTTGCCATCACTTGGGCGGCCATACCGCTGTTTGCGAAGAGCAAAGCGACGATGCCGGTCAGCAGCACGCCCGATGCCATATAATTGTAAACCTTGAGCATGTGGGCACGCAGCCCGGCGTCGACTGCCGCGGAAGCAATCGGCTTGCCATCAATGGTAACGCCCGCGCCGGTTTGCGTTACCCGCGGATCAGACCATTCAGCCATTTCAAACGTCTCCTCAAAAAAGCGGCACCATAGCCGCCTAAGTCGGTAATATTGGATGAAATCGCTCCAATTTCAAGCGAAACCGGAATCGCCCTGGCCCGTTTTTTGCCAACAGCTTAGCAGTTGCATGGCCTCAACTGGTTGCGGGGCGGTATTTCGCGGCGTCGGTGGTAAATTCGGCATGGCCATAGTCTGCCAATTGCCGCCGCAAACGCGAAACCAGCATTTGGTCGGCGACCTCTCCGAGTACCGGCAGGCGCGAGGCGATCTTGTGGCCCAGCGTCTGGCCAAGGATCGCCGCCATCGTCGCAGCATAGAGTGCTTTGTCACGGCCATCGAGCGGCACACCAACCTGCGCTGCCGCAGCTTCGTCACCCTTCAGGAAGGTATTTACAAAAAAGACACGCGAAAAAGAACGTTCGAGCCGACGGAAGACACGACCGGGCAGCGAACGATCCTTGCTAAGCTCCGCCTCCATCGTTGCCCGGAGCAAGCCGCCACAAATTGCGTCATCATATTCATAGCGCAGCGTTGCACTGCGCGTGCACCAGATACGGACAATATCAGTCGGATTATCCGCGAGCAGGTCTTCGGGAAGCCCCAGCAGGTAACAGCGATAGCGTGCCAGTTCGACCTTTGCGCGTTCTTCGGGTGTAAATGTCGTCCGCCCCTGCCCCAGCACCTTTTCGGACATGAAATAGATCGGGATCAGTCCGGCAGGCATCTGGTCGAGTTGCGGGATCGGGATGCCATACACCTTTGAATCCCACATGCCGGGTCGGGAAAGGAC
>Ga0255182_1000285_pt1 | contig 38941 bp, 30 predicted proteins | sample Atl_UVDOM_RepA_8_FD_188420 | JGI IMG/M metagenome (GOLD analysis project Ga0255182, IMG submission 188420) | Freshwater microbial communities from Altamaha River, Georgia, United States - Atl_UVDOM_RepA_8d | ecosystem: Environmental > Aquatic > Freshwater > River | place: USA: Georgia...
GGTCGCCGCCTCGGCCCGCCCACCTTTGATCCATGGGCCGTCTATCCGATCAACGTCATCGACGCGCCGTCGATGGTGCTCGTGCGCCGCGGCCCGCTCGAATCGGCTGGCGGTTGGCCCGCGGATCGGCGGTTGGGTTCCGATCCTCTCCTCTGGTGGCGGCTCTCGGCCGCGGCCCCCTTCGCGCTGCTGCCCCGCCGAACCGTCGGGGTGCGGAAGAGCGACCGATCCTTCAGCGCCGTGAGCCGGGAGCGGCCGCTCGACTATCTCCGTCTGCTCCGCGCCGCGGCGGCCGACGCCGTCGCCAGCCGTGCCCGGGGAGACGGCGGGGCTATCGAGACGACGGGCGACCGCATCCTGGCCGCCGTCGCCGCGGTCGTCGCGGCGGTTATCGACGGGGCGGGTGTCGCGGAGCCGGCGGCAGCGTTGGAGGCGGCCCTCGACGGCGCGTCCGACGCCATGGTGGTTGCCACGGTGGGGTTCTGCGGATGGCTCTTGTCGCCCCACCTGAGAAGACCTCCGGCACCGGCGGACGATCCTGTGGCGTTGCTCATCGATAGCTGGCCCGTGGCCGCGAAGCGGACGCGGGCGGCGGCGATGCCGATGGTGGGGGCCGTCGCGGGGCCCTGGCGGACGACCGCGTCCCTGGCAGCGACGAGGTCGGGGCCGCGCCGTCTCGCCGTGGCCGGTGCCGCGTGGGCGGTCGCCATCGCCGCCCGGTGCGGACGCGTCACCGACCCGCTCGACCTGCCCTTCGGAAGGCCGCGGGGCGTCGCGGCCGTGGAGTCCGCACGATGATCATCAGCCACCGCCATCGTTTCCTCTTCATCAAGACCGAGAAGACCGCCGGCACGAGCATCGAACTGGCTCTCGCCAGGGTATGCGGGCCGGAAGACGTGATCACCGCCGTGGTGCATCCGGCCGACCGGGCGTTGCAGCGGTCGCTGGGGCCCGGATACCGCGGGCAGCAAAACGACCTCGTCCCGTGGCGATTCCTCGACGCGCTCGACGTGGCGCGGGGCCTCAAGTCGTTACGGCGTCCCCGCTTCACCAACCACATGGCCGCGGTGGATATCCGGCGGTTCGTCCCCCGAGAGGTCTGGGACGGCTACTACAAGTTTTGCGTCGAGCGCAATCCCTGGGACAAGGCCGTGTCCCTGTATTTCTGGTGGCGTGAGCTCGAGGCGCAGTTCCGCCGCGACCCGGTCGCCTTTCGTCGCGAGCTCGGGGCGGCCGCACGCGGAGTGGAGTGGATGATCGCCCATCATCCTGTCGGCGACATGACTCTCTCGCAGTTCGTGCAGAGCGGCCGCGGCAACTTCGTGAAGGGCTACGACCTGTACACCATCGACGGCGAGGTGGTCGTCGATCGGATTCTCCGCTTCGAGCGGCTCACGGACGATCTGGGCGACGTCGCGCGGCAGTTGGGGATAGAACTGCCCGCGTTACCCCGGGCGAAGGGCGGTATCCGCAAGCCGGGCCTCCACTACCGCGACCAGCTCGACGACGCCGACCGGACGAAGATCGCCCGCGTCTTCGCCCGCGAGATCGCTCTCCTCGGCTACGAGTTTTAAGGACACGACGCGTCGAGGCCCGGGCGGCCGGATCAGCGGGCAGCGCAGATCGCGTCGAGTGTCGTGCGGAGCGCCTCGAGCATGGCCCGCGCCACCATGGCGTTTCCCTCCGGTGTCACGTGAACCATGTCGGTGTAGAGTTGGTCCGTCGTTTTCGCAAACACTTCCGAGAGGTCGGTGAAGTCGGTGTGCCTGACCTGCCCCACTCGGTCGTTGGCGGCGGCGGCGAACGGCCGGAACGACTCCGTCCACCCTTGGGCTGCGGCGAGCATCCGGGCTTCACCGGTCGCCGGCGGCTTGCGGCCGTAGATCAAATACGGCTGCCAGAAGAAGTGGCAGCGGAAGCCGTATTCGTGAGCCATGCCCCGGACGATCCGCTGGTTGGCGAAGTACACGTCCATCGCCTCGTCGGCGAGGCGGCGCAGGCCCTCGGGCGAGCGGTCGGACGGCCCCCTGCCCCACTGCCGGCGGCCATCGACCAACGAGAACAGGTTGGGAGCCAGGGATCTTACGACGCCGGCTGCGTCGATCCAGCGCGTCCTTCCCTGCCCGCGCCCGCGGCCTGCCCGGTTGAAGGTCGCCGCGATGCGGTCGAGTTCCGCATGGCCGTACGCCGAGTCGTTGCCGAACGTCCAGGTGAGGTCATTGGCGCCCTCGTAGAAAACCACGAGGTCGGGGATGTCGCCGCGGTGGATCGCGGTCGCCAACGCGATCATCGACTGCGTCGAGACCCACGCCGACTCGCCGAAGTTGGTCACGCAGAGGCGGCCGTCGGCCAGGGAGCGGACCTCCTCGACGAACAGCGCGGGAATGGTGCCGTCGTCGGGCGAGTTCGTACCCCACATCGTCGATCCGCCGAAGAAAAACACCTTTGCGACTCCATCCGCGCACGCCGATCCCGGCACGGTCCTGCGGCCGTCCGCATCGACATTCACCGTCGCGCTCGCATAGGGTGGCCTTCGCCAGACCGTGAAGGGGCGATACTCCACCTTGGCCGACGCGATGGCGTCTTGATCCGTCGTGAATTGTCGTGTCCAAGACTTGGATGCGTAGTAGGGAATCGCGTCCAAGTCTCCTGAAAAACCGGCCCGCGGGCGCAGCCCGAAGGCTGCGTCGAGGCAGACGAGGAGGACGCCGGCGGCACCGACGAGACCGGTGAACCTGCAGTAGCTCGCCCACCATCGCTCCGGCCATGCCTGCGGCTGCGCAGCCGCAAGTCCGCCTTCATCGCGGTCAGAACTGTCGCTGCGGGTCGTCTGCCGGGGCATCGATGCGTCTCCAGAGTGTTGAGCCCGAAGGCCGCGCGAGTTGCAGCGGATCCCGTCCCGCGAGTCGACAGGCGAGGCCCAGCGGCGTTACCACGAAGAAGTAGATCGCAGCGAGCGAGAAGACGCCGGTCGCCGTCGCCAGAATCCAGGCGACGCTCATCCAGGCCCGATACAAAGGCCGGAGCGCCGGCGGGCCGATCGCGGCCGCCGCGACGAGCGCGCCGGCCACGGAAGCCGGCAGAATGCCCCCTTCGCCGACGCACCACCGCCATAGGGCCCCCATGGCGGCGAGGATCGCCGCCGTCACGATCGCCCAGCGGCGAACCGTCCGGGGAGCCGGATTCCAGTCAATGTCGGCGAACATACGGGCGAGCGGGGACGCGGCGCACGGCGGCATGACCGTGATGCGTCAGAACAGCGTATAGATGTAGGGTGCCGCCTGCGTGCCGCCGAGAATGATGAGCGCGCCGGCCAGAAGGAGGACGACGATCAAGGGGGCCAGCACCCAGGCTCGATTCGCCGTGATGAAATCCCACAGTTCCGCGATGAACGAACGTCGTTTCATGGTCGGTCTCCGCCGCATGAGTCGGTCATGCAAACGCGTCAGTCCCGTGGGAACGAACGAATGTGATCGATCGCGCCGGGCCAGGATGACTGGTCACAGCGATGAAGGATGTAGCTCCCGATCACGAGGGTGTCCATGTCGGTCGCCATCAAACACCGGAATGCGTCCTCCGGCGTGCCGACGATCGGCTCGCCGCGGACGTTGAAGCTCGTGTTGACGAGCACGGGACATCCGGTCAATCGCTCGAACGCCTCGAGTATAGCGTGGAACCTCGGCGATCGCGCCCGGTCCACTGTTTGCACGCGTGCCGAACCGTCGACATGCGTCACAGCCGGAATGTCGCCGGCGACGCCACCAAGCCGTGCGGAAATGCTGGAGCCGGCCGGAGGGTCGCCCGTGGCAGGCTGATCCGCCGACCGCACCTTACACACCAGCAGCATGTAGGGGCTCTCGACATCGAGGTCAAACCACTCCCGCGATCGCTCCTCGGTCACGGCGGGCGCGAACGGGCGAAAGGACTCCCGGAACTTGATTGCCACGTTCAGCCGGCGCTGCATGCCAGGATCGCGGGGGTCGGCGAGGATCGATCGATGCCCCAGCGCCCGTGGGCCGAACTCGGCCCGACCGTGGAAATGGCCCACGATCCGACCCGCGGCGAGTTCCCCGGCCGTCTCCGCAGCGACCGCCGCCTCGTCGGGCAGGCGGCGGAAGATCGCCCCGAGGCCGGCGAGTCGGCGGGCAATCTCGTCGTCGGAGAACTCGGGGCCCAGGAACGATCCGCCCATCCCATCGCCGGCTTCGGCCCGGCGCGGTCTTCCCATGTGACGGTGCCAATGGAGGAACGCCGCTCCGATCGCGCCGCCGGCGTCGCCGGCAGCCGGTTGAATCCAGAGTTTCCCGAACGGGCCCTCGCGCAGGAGCCTGCCGGTGGCCACGCAGTTGAGGGCCACGCCCCCGGCGAGGCAGAGGCTGTCCAGCCCCGTGCGGCGGTGCACATGACGCGCCATGCGAAGCAGCGCCTCCTCCGCAATCACTTGGATGCTGGCGGCGATGTCGGCGTCGAATTGCGTGATCGCCGCCTCTGGATGCCGTGGCGGCCTTCCGAAGAGCCGATGAAAACGGCGGTTCGTCATGGTCAAGCCGCCGCAGTAGTCGAAGTACCGTTGATCGAGCCAGAGCGAACCATCCTCCCGAAGGTCGACCAGCGTGCGCAGGATCGCGTCCACCCAGGTCGGACGGCCGTAGGGTGCGAGGCCCATGAGCTTGTATTCGCCCGAGTTGACTCGGAAACCACAGTATCCCGTGAAGGCGCTGTAGAGCAGGCCGAGCGAGTGCGGGAACCGCGTCTCCTCCGTGAGTTCGATCGCATTCCCACGGCCCGTGCCCCAACTTGCGGTGGCCCACTCGCCGACCCCGTCGACGGTGAGAATCGCCGCCTCCTCGAACGGGCTGGGGTAGAAGGCGCTGGCCGCGTGCGCGTCGTGGTGGCGTACGAAGGCGATCGGTCCCCGGAAGCCCGGCAGCATGCCGTCGATACGGGCGGGGGCATGCAACTTGTGCTGTAGCCACCGGGGCATGGCGGCGAGAAACGACCGAAACCCGAGAGGTGCGGTGGCGAGCGCGGACTCGAGGATCCGCTCGAACTTCCGCACCGGCTTCTCGTAGAAGACCACCGCGTCGACGTCGGCCGGGCGGAGTCCGGAGTACTTCAGGCACCATGCTGCGGCCTGTCCGGGCAGTCGCTCGTCGTGCTTGCGCCGCGAAAACCGTTCCTCCTGGGCCGCAGCGACGATCCGGCCGTCATGCACGAGACAGGCGGCGCTGTCGTGGAAGAAGGCCGAGAGGCCGAGGATGTGCATGTCGGGGGGCCCGAGGATTGGGGGGACGCCTGTAGGCAGGAGCTTAACCCGGGACGCAGCCGAGAGAGCGTCGGCCGGGGCGAGGAAAGGACCGATCCGGTCAGTTGGCGTGGGCCCGCAAGTCTTCGCGCGGCGGCTCTCCGTCATGGATCACGGGGTGGTGAGGGTTGCGACGGTTGGGCGGGGTGAACGCGGCCGGCAATTTGTACGGCCCTCAATCCCAGGCTATATCCCTGGAGAAACTCATCAGTCGCGCCGCCCTTCGGCGGCCGTCTCTTGGCAAGGTGTGACGCCGATGCAACCGTCCCGACTCTCGCTTCGCCTCCTGATCCTGCTCGCGCTCCTGCTCCTGTCGCTGCCGCCGCTGGCGCTGACCGCTCTGATCATGTACCGCATGGGCTCCGAATCGCTGAAAAGCGAGGCGTTTTCGCGTCTCGAGGTGGTGCGGACGATCACCGGGGAGTCGGTCGAACGGTACTTCGCGTCGTTGCGCAACGAGCTCGTCGTCGCGGCCGATGACGGCACGGCGATCGAGGCCGTCCGGGCCTTCGCCACGGCGGTCCAGGAGCTGGCGGCGCCCGGGGCGGGCGGCGATGTGGCCGCCGACCGTCGCGCCGTGGCCGCGGACTATTCGCAGGGCATCGCCGCGGCCCTGCAGAAGCGGGGCCGCGACCCGTCGGGAGCGTACGCGTCGCTCGAGTCGCTCGATGCGGCGGCCCTCCGGCTGCAGAAGCTCTACATCGCCGGCAATCCGAACCCTATCGGATCGAAGCAGTTGCTCGATGCGGCCGACGACAGCTCGGCCTATTCCGCCGCCCACGCCCGCTTCCATCCGGTGTTCCGCCGGCTGTTGGAGCGCTACGGCGTGTACGACGTCTTCCTCGTCGATGCCGCGAGCGGGCGGATCGTCTACACCGTCTTCAAGGAGGTGGACTTCGGCTGCTCGCTGCGGGCCGGGCCGCTCGCCTCCTCTGGCCTGGCCAAGGCGATCGAGGCTGCCCTCGCCCAGCGCGACCGCGGCTTCGTGGCGTTCGCGCCGTTTCAGTCCTACATGCCCTCCTACGACGCTCCCGCCAGCTTCATCGCCGCGCCGATCCTCGAGGGTGACAGGGTCATCGGGGCCATCGCCTTCCAGATCCCGATCGGCACCGTCAGCGACATCATCTCGGAGACGGTCGGCATGGGTAAGACCGGCGAGACGTATGCCGTAGGTGGTGACAGGCTGTTCCGATCCAACTCCCGCTTCGCGGCCGACCTGGGGGTGGAGTCGACGATTCTCGACCCGAAGATCAAGGTCGATACCCGTGCCGTGCGGGAGGCGCTCGACGAGGGGAGCCAAGGCACGGCGCTCGGCCTCGACTACCGCGGCACGCGGGTGCTTTCGTCCTGGGAGCCGGTCACCGTCCATCCGGACCAGGCGGGGCGCGGGGCCGAGACATGGGCGCTCGTCTCGGAGATCGACGAGGCCGAGGTGCTGGCGCCCGCCTACCGGCTGCGGGATTGGGCGATCCGGCTCTTCCTCCTGACGGCGGCCGGCGTGGTGGCCGCCGCCTACCTCGTGTCCCGCCGGCTGTCGGAGCGGCAGGTCGACCTCGAGACGAAGGTGCGATCGCTGGCGGACGTGTTCACGGCGGCCTCCACGGGCGATCTCACGCAACCCATCGGTTTTACCGGAAGCGACGACATGGGCAGGCTCGCCGATCATGCGGGCTCGATGCTCGCGGACCTCCGCGGCCTCATCGGGCAGATTTCCGAGGCGGCCGCGCAGCAGAACGAGGGCGCCCGGATGATCGCCGAGAGCGCCGAAAACGTCAGCGAGTCGGCGCAGTCCCAGGCGGCGAGCGTGGAGCAGATGACGGCGTCGGTCGAGGAGTTGATCAACTCGATCGACGACGTCTCCCGCAACTGTGTCGAGGCGCGATCCCAGGCCGAGCAGGCCGCGGCCATGGCCCGGCAGGGCGGGTCGACGGTCGAGGAGGCGATCGCCTCGATGAACCTCATCCAGAAGTCGTCGGAGCAGATCAACGAGATCATCACCGTGATCGGGGACATCGCCGGGCAGACCAACCTCCTGGCCCTCAATGCCGCGATCGAGGCCGCCCGTGCCGGCGAGCAGGGGCTCGGCTTCGCCGTGGTCGCCGACGAGGTCCGCAAACTGGCCGAGCGGGCGAGTGAGGCCGCCAAGGAGATCGCCGAGATGGTGCGTGAGTCGACGAAGCGGGTGGCCGATGGCGCCGCGCTCGCGGGCCGCGCCGGGCAGTCTCTGGAGGCGATCGTCGCGGCCTCCGCGCGGTCCGCCGGCATGATCGGGGCCATCGCCAATGCGGCCGAGGCGCAGTCCAGCAACGCCAGCGAGGTGAAGCTCGCGATCCGCTCGGTGTCGCAGACGACGGAGGGCACCGCGGCGAGTGCCGAGGAGCTGGCTGCCGGTGGCGAGGAACTCAACGGGCAGGCCGAGGGGCTCAAGTCGCTCGTGCAGAAGTTCCGCACCTGATCCCACGCCCGGGTGGCGGCCGCGCGTCCGGTGCGCCGCCGGATCGGCTCCGGTGCGAATCAAGGCTGCGTTGCCGCTGCTCCAGGGCCCGGCTTCCTGAAGCGGAGCAGGTAGTTCTCCCGGAAGGCTGCAACGGGCACCTCCTCCAGGAAGACGAAGCCGGCAGCCTCGATCTCGCCGCGGACGGAGTCCTTCCCGGCGCGGACGTGAGTGAGCAGCCACTCCCGCGACACTCCCGGAATGCGGTCGAAGTCGACGACGACGAGCCTCCCGCCGGGCACGAGGGCGGCGTGAATCGAGGCGAGCATCTCCGGGTAGCGGTCGAAATGGTGGTAGGCATCGCAGACGAAGGCGTGCGTCACGGAGCCGGGCGCGAGTGTGGTGGAGATGGTCGTCGAGCGGACCGCGACGACGTTGTCGAGCCCCTCCTTGTGGATGCGATTCTCGATGAAGTCGACGAGTCGGGGGGAAATGTCGACTGCAAAGACCCGCCCGCTCGGACCCACGGCGGCAGAGAACGGCGCCAGGTACAGCCCGGTGCCACTGCCCACGTCAGCGATGCGGCTCCCCGGTGCGAGGCCCACCGCGGCGAGGATCTCCCGCCGCGCCGCGAAGACCTCCCGACTCTCGATCTCGAACTTCGCCAGCCACTCCTCCGGGTCGAGTTCGGGGCTGAGAAACTCCCGATTGATGTTGTCCGCCGTGGCGGGCGGGGCCACGGCGGGTGCGGCCGGCGGCTGACTTCGTGCGATCGGCAGGGGAGCGGCGACGAGGCTGCATGCCGCAGCGAGAAAGAGAGCGGCGCGGCTTCCGTTGTGGCCGCCGGCTTTGCAATCCGTCCACGTCATGTCATCTCGGCAACCAGCCCCTCCGCTGCCCACGGTATCCAGGAAGGAACTGCCGCCCGGCAAGGAGGTGACGCGGGAGTCAGGCGGCCGACCGGCTCGATACGGTGGGGCGACCTGGAAACCGACGGCGGCCGGCGAGGCAGGCCGCTCCCACGGCGAGCATCATCAGCGCCGTTGGCTCCGGCACCACTTGCACCTGCACGTCGTCGATCCGCCACGTATTCGAGACGAAGGACTGCGGCGCATCGACCGCATACCCGTAGAGACGAAACTCCGTTGCAGCGACTGCTGAAAAAGGGCTCGACAGCGCCGCGGTCACGTAGGTCCACGTCGAGTTGTTGCTGAGCGTGCCGGGTGTGACCAGATCGGTCGCGAAGCTGTCGGCACTGCTACGGAGCGTCCACGCCTGGGGGCCGTTCGTCGTCGATCGCGTTCCAAAGCCGATCGACGTGATCTCGAAGCTCGTGCTCACGTCGGGCGTGATCGTGAACGAGAAGTAAGTGCTCGTGGCGATGTCGAGCGACGCGCCCACGAGCGTGTCGGCTCCGAAGTTGAAACTGCCAGAAGCCGGGGTCGATGTGCCGTCGAGGTCGAAGCTGTAGCCGTTCGAAGCCGAAGTCGAGTTGTTGAAGGACTCCGTTCCCAGGTTATTGCCGCGACTCATGTCGCCCACGGTGATGGTGCCAGGCACTCCGACCGTGCTGGTGGGGGCGAGGCTCCCGCTCCCCGAACCGGCGTCCCAATAGATCGTTCCCGCGGCGGCCGTCGAGAACGTGATCGCCAGGATCATCGGGACGATCGCTACGCCAACAAAAGCGCGTCGGCTCATGAGAGGTCTTCAAGGTCCCTGGATGATCGTTGTTGTTCGAGAGGATTCGTCGGTTTGCGGCGACCGCCGAAACCCCCGAAACCGCACAGGTTAACGTCGACCTGCCGCCCACGCAACGGTTTGCGGCGTCCACCACCGGGAGCGCCGAGAAGGTGCTACCGCGGCCCGGCGGCGCGACGGCAGCGGGCTGGCGGTCGAGTGGGCTATCCAGTCGATAGCGGGCACGGGCCCTCGATTGCCGCCGGGCTCATGCGGGCGGACATGGTGCCGGTCCGGGGAAAACCGGCCGGAAAGATTCATTGACGTGTCGGAATATTCCGATATAAATACAGCAGGACGTCCGGCGGGCGGGCGAGCCTGCGGATGGACCTCGAACTGCGAGAAGCGTGGTCATGATCGACACGAAGCGGAAGGCCGGCAAAGGGCCGCGGTTGACGAGCCTGGAGAGCCTGGGGCAGGCGGCCGAGTGCCTGAAGACCCTGGCCCATCCCCACCGCCTGCGGATCGTGCAGATGCTGCTCGCGGGCCGCTACACCGTCGGCGAGCTTGCCGAGGCCTGCGGGATCCCGAGCCACATGGCCTCGGAGCACCTGCGGCTCATGCAGCGATGCGGGTTTCTCGACGTCGAGAAGGAAGGCCGGTGCGTCTACTACACGATCGCCGAGCCGCATCTCGCGAGCATCATGTCCTGCATCGAAGCCCGCTTCGGCGGCTCTGGGCCCGCCTGAGCCGACCAGCCTGAGGTGTCGAGGGATCGGTTCGTTCGCAAAAGGATCGACAGGTCGCGACTCTTTCAAACTTTTGTTCCTGCTTTTTGTCTCTCGTTTCCGGGACTCATTTCACGGAGGACTTTGCGATGGTTGCCACGATCTCCCCTTCCCAGCTTGCCGACCTCCTGCGCTCGGGCCGGCGCTTCACGCTCATCGACGTCCGCACGCCGGCCGAGTTCGGCGAGGTGCATGTCGACGTCGCCCGCAACATGCCGCTGGATCGTCTCGATCCGCAGCAGGTCGCGGCGCTGGCCGGCGAGGGCCCGGTCTACTTCGTCTGCAAGTCGGGCAACCGCAGTCAGAAGGCCTGCGAGAAGCTCGTCGCGGCGGGCATGAAGGATGTCGTGAGCGTCGAGGGCGGGACGACGGCCTGTGAGGCGGCGGGCCTGCCGGTCGTCCGGGGCCGCAAGGTGATGTCGCTCGAGCGGCAGGTGCGGATCGCGGCCGGCGCGCTCGTGGCCGTGGGGGCGGCTCTGGCCGCCTTCGGCCCCGACCCCCTGTGGAAGAGCGTCGGGGCGGGGCTCGCGGGGTTCGTCGGCTGCGGACTGGTGTTTGCCGGCGTCACCGACACCTGCGGCATGGCGATGCTCATCGCCCGCATGCCGTGGAACCAGGCCTGCCGCTCGGCCCGTTCCTGCTCCACCACGACGGCGCTCCTCGGCCTCCTGCTCGGAACGCTCTGCGGCACGGCCTTGGCGGAGCACACGAAGGATTCGCTGGCGAGCGTCAAGCAGGCCGTCGCCGAGCAGCGGGCGGTGATCATCGACGTCCGCGAGCCGGACGAGTGGCAGGAAGGGCACCTCGCCGGTGCCGGGCTGCTGCCGCTGAGCGTGCTCGAACGGGGCGTCGCGCCGCAGGAGCTCGCGAAGGTGCTCCCCAAGGACAAGATCATCTACTGCTACTGCCTCGCCGGCGGCCGCTGCGAGGAGGCGGCGGGGATCCTCAAGCCCCTGGGCTACGACGTGCGGGCTCTCAAGCCGGGCTTCCCGCAGCTGCAGGCGGCGGGCTTTCCTGCCGTCGTCGGCAAGTGACGGTTCCCGCCCTGCCGCCCCGCCCTCTCACCCCGCATCACCACCGGAGCCACGAGCCATGAAGATCCAACAGTACTACCTCGCCTGCCTGTCGCATGCGTCGTACATGATCACGGACGACAAGACGAAGACCGCCGCCGTCGTCGACCCCCAGCGTGACATCGACCAGTATCTGGCCGACGCCAAGTCGGGAGGCTACACGATCAAGCACGTCTTCCTCACCCACTTCCACGCCGACTTCATCGCGGGCCACATCGAGCTCCGCGACCGGGCCGGGGCCACGATCCACCTCGGCAGCCGGGCCCAGGCCGAGTTCGAATGCGTCTCGATGAAAGATGGCGACCGGGTCGAGTTCGGCGACGTGCGGCTCGAGATCATGGAGACGCCGGGCCACACGCCGGAAGGCATCTCCATCCTGGTCTACGACCTGGCGAAGAGCCCGACCGAGCCGCTGGCGGTCCTCACCGGCGACACGCTCTTCATCGGCGACGTCGGCCGCCCGGACCTGCTGGCGAGCATCGGCGTGACGGCCGACGAGCTCGCCGACATGCTCTACGACAGCATCACGAACAAGCTCGTGAAGCTGCCCGACGCCACGCTCGTCTATCCCGCGCACGGCGCGGGGAGCATGTGCGGCAAGAGCCTGTCGAAGGAGACCGTCTCCACGATCGGCGAGCAGAAGAAGTTCAACTACGCCCTGCAGCCGATGAGCCGGGAGGCGTTCAAGGCGATCGTCACCGCCGACCAGCCGGAGGCGCCCGAGTACTTCGTCCACGACGCGATCTTGAACCGCAAGGAGCGGGCGTCGCTCGAGGAGTCGATGCAGAAGACGCTCAAGCCCCTCACGCTCGACGCGGTGCTCGCCCTCGAGCGGGCGGGCGGCCAGATTCTCGACGTGCGGGACGGGATCGACTTCGAGGGCGGGCACCTGCGGGGCGCGTTGAACATCGCCCTGAACGGCAAGTACGCGACCTGGGCCGGCTCGATGCTCTCCCATGACCGGCCGATCGTGGTGATCGCCGAGGACGGGGGCGAGGAAGAGGCCGTCATGCGACTGGGCAGGATCGGGTTCGACAACGTCGGCGGCTTCCTGGCCGGCGGCATGGGGGCGCTCGCGAATCGTGACGACCTCGTCGAGCGGACCGAGCGGATCACGGCACCGGCGCTGGCGGAATGGCTCGGCGGCACGCGGAAGGAGTTCGGCCCGGCCCCGACCGTGGTCGACGTGCGGAGCGAGGCGGAGCGGGCCGGCGGCCATATCGAGGGCAGCCTCAACATCCCGCTTGCGCACCTCGAGGAGCGGGCCGGCGAGATTCCCTCAGGCGCGCCGGTCGCCGTGCACTGCGAGGGCGGCTACCGGTCGGCGATCGCCGCGAGCCTCCTCCAGAAGCTCGGTCGCCGCGACGTGCACGACATCGTGGGGGGCTACAAGGCCTGGCTCGCGGCGCACCTGCCCGTCGCGGCGGCGGGCTGACCGGCCCCGGCCTGCCCCGGCGGCGCCACGCTTCCCTCTTCCGTGACCCACCCCATGACGACCATGCTGGCCGCCATCGAGACGCTCGGCTCCGCCCTCCCCGCCCCGGGGGTCGTCGCCGCCTCGGTGGCGGCCGGGCTCGTCGTGGGCCTGTCGCTGGGGCTCACCGGGGGCGGCGGCGCGATCTTCGCGGTGCCGCTGCTCGTCTATGGGCTGGGTGTCGAGCCCAGGACGGCCGTGAGCGTGTCGCTGCTCACCGTCGCGGTGACGGCGCTGTTCGGCGCGGTCGAGCGGTGGCAACGCGGGCAGGTCGAGCTGCGGACCGGACTGTTGTTCGCCGCGGCCGGCATGCTCACGGCGCCGGCGGGCAGCTGGCTCGGCGACCGCATCCCACCCCACCTGCTGCTCGTCGCCTTCGCGGGCCTGATGCTCGTGATCGCCGTGCGGATGTGGCGCAAGGCGGCCGACAACGCGGAGCGGACCGGCGCCTGTGTCTTCGCCTCGGGCGTCGGCCCGACCTGCAGCCGCGACGCCGCAGGACAGCTGCGGATGACGACCCGGTGCTTCGCGCTGCTCACGCTCGTGGGGCTCGCCGTCGGACTGCTCTCCGGCCTGTTCGGCGTGGGCGGCGGTTTTTTGATCGTCCCGGCACTCGTCGCGTTCGCGACGATGGACGTCTTCCGGGCGGTCGGCACGTCGCTGTTCGTGATGACGCTCGTCGGGGCGGCGGCGGTCGCCTCGCAACTGGCGGCCGGCCGCGCGATTCCGCTCGACGTGGCCGGCGGCTTCCTGGCGGGCAGTGTGCCGGGCCTGTTCGCGGGCTCCTGGATCGGCCGCCGGCTCGCCGGCCCGACGCTGGCCCGCGTGTTCGCCGTGGCGATCGTCCTCGTGGCGGCCTTCATCATCGCCAAGACGCTCCTGTCGCGGTGACGGGCGTCTGCCGATTTCCTGACTGTCCCGTGCCGAAGAAGAAAAGGAGAGATTCCATGTTCATGATTCGTTGCCTGAGGCTGAAAACTGTCTGCGTCGCTGCGGCTCTGGTGGCCGCCACCGCGTCCCTGTCGGCCCGGGCCGTGGAGCCGGCGGCCGCGCCGCAGGTCGAGTTTCCGCAGATCGCGAAGTACGGCGGCGTCTTTCGACTGCCTGCCGCGGAGGAGCGGCCGCGGGCCGGCGGGAAGGTGGTGTTCGACACGACGGCCGCCGCGCCGGCGGGCAAGCCCAACCGCGGCCTCGAGAGCGCCGCCCGGCTCGTCAACATCTACGCCTCGGAGCAGCTCGGGCAGGCGCGACCGCGGATCGCCGTGATCCTCCACTTCAATGCCACCGCCGCGGCGCTCGGCGACGCCGCCCACGCGAAGGTGGCCGGCGGCGGCCCCAATCCGAATCGTGAGCTCGTCGATCAGCTCGTGGCCAACGGGGTCGAGGTGTGGGTGTGCGGACAGTCGGTGATCCGCGGCGGCAGCGCGATCGCCGACGTGCTGCCCGGCATCCGGATCGCCCACTCGGCGATGATCTTCAACATGAACCGGCAGGCGGACGGATGGTCCACACTCGGCGTCCACTAGCTGCCTGCGGCATGACGGGCCGGCGGGGTCGCCGTCTCCGCTGCGCGGTGGTCATGCTGGTCATGGTGGTCATGGTAGTCATGCTCGCATGGGGCCCGTTCGTCGCCGGCGGCCGCTCGTTGGCCGCCGGCTTCGACGAACTCGACACCGACCGCGACGCCTTCACGCCCGCCACCAACACGGTCGTTCCGGGCCACCTGCTGCTCGAGAGCTCGTACGCGTGGATCGACAACCGGGGCACCCCGCCGACGAACAGCTTTCCCGAGCTGCTCGTCCGGATCGGCGCCACGGAGCGGCTCGAGTGGCGGCTGGGCTTCAACTACGAGGAGGGCTCGGGCGGGAGCGTGGTGTCGGCCGTCGAAGGGGGCGAGGGGCTCTTCGGCGAGGAACTCGCCACGGAGTCGAACATCCTCTACGGCGTGAAGCTGCAGGCCACCGACCAGGCCGGCTGGGTGCCGCGGAGCAGCGTGCTCGTCGAGGGCTTCACGCCCGTGTCGGGTGCGGTGTGGGGGACGGAGCCGGTGGTCACGTATGTCTTCGGCTGGGAGCTGCCGCACGAATGGCGATTCGACTCGGCGATCCGCTATGCCTATGCCGACAGCGAGGAGGGCCGCTTCGACAAGTGGATGCCGTCCGCCGTGCTCCGCATCCCCGTGACGGAGCGGTGGGAAGTCCACGGCGAATGGTTCGGCTCCTGGACCGGTGGCCTCGCCGACGACAAGGTGCGGCCGTTCGTCGGCCCGGGCACGCACTTCCTCCTGACGCCAAACCTGGAGATCGGCTGCCGCATGGGCTGGGGCCTCACCGACGACGCGGCCTCGTTCTTCGTCGACTCGGGGCTCGGCTGGCGGTACTGAGTCGCCGCGCGTGCGCCGGCTTCGCGGCCTTCCGGCGTCAGTCGCTCCGGACGCAATAGAGCACGTCGCCGGTGCGCACGAGCAGGCTGCCCGTGACGGCCGCCACGCCGTACTGCACGCGGCCAGCGAACATCGCGGCGCCCCGCCGCTTCTCCTCGGTGTCCTCGTCGGCGCCCGCCCGAGGGTCGACCGGCGCCTCGTCCGGATCCCAGAGCCGGTTCGTCGCCAGCACCCTCCATTCCGGGCCGGCCGCGATGACCGTCGTGGTGCCGTTCTTGCCGAAGAGATAGATCCGTTCCCCGACGCACAGGGGCGTGGCCCACACCGACTCGGTCGCCCGCTGCTCGTAGTGCGGGGCACCGGTGGCGGCGTCGAGGCAGAAGACGACGCCGGACCGGTTCACCCAGTAGGCCTCCCGCCCGTGGACGATCGGCGAGCCGAAGGAGGGCAGCGCCTTCTCCGTCCGCCAGAGGATGTGCGGCTCCCAGCCGTCCGCGGTGCGTCGCGCCGTGAGGGCGAGGTTGGAACGGCGGGCGCCCAAGGCATGTTGCCCCTCTCGGCCGGGCGCGGATCCGACGAGGAAGCGTCCGGCTCCGAAGGGGATCGGCGTGGCCGCCGTGTTGCCGCCGAGGTCGCCGAGCGACCAGAGCAGTTCCCCAGTGGCCGCGTCGTAGCCGTCGACGCTGCCTGCCGAACTGCACACCACCTGCTCGACGCCGTCGATCGTGATGAGCGCCGGCGAGCTCCAACTCACCCGGCTCGTGCGGTCCCGTTTCCAGAGGGTGCGGCCGTCCGCCTTCGACACCGCGACCACGTACGACGGGCCCTCGTGGTCGACGAGGAGAAACAGCCTGTCGGCCGACTGGGCCACCGATGCCGCCAGGCCGAAATCGTTCTGGAACGGCCCGTGCTCCCGCGACAGCGACCGGCTCCAGGCCGGCCGGCCGTCACGGCCCACCGCCACCAGGTCGCCGCTCTCGAAGAAGGCGTACACGCGGTCCGCGTCGACCGCCGGTGTCGGTGCCGCGCGGCTGACGTAGAGGCTGTTCTTCACCGGTAAAGTCGATGGCAGGCTGTGCCGCCACCGTTCCGTGCCGTCGGCGAGCGACAGGCAGAGGACGTGGCAGGTGTCCTTCAGCGGTCCCTCGACGGCGGTGACGAAGACGTCGGCGCCGTGGATGACCGGGCTGGACTGGCCGTGGCCGGGCAGCGCCGCCCGCCAGGCGATGTTGTCCGCGGGGCTCCACGTGAGGGGCAGCGAATCGGCGGCGATCGGCGCGGCACCGGCGCCCAGAAATCCGGGCCACGCCGGGGCGTCGGCGCCGACGGCGGTGGCCAACAGGACCGCGAGCCAGACGGCCATCGAGGAAGCTCCTCCGGTGCCGCGGTGTGCGGCTGACGTCGTCATCGTAGCCGCACGTGCTCCACCCGGTCGAGGTTGTCCTTGCCCGCCGCGCCGCCGACGAGCACCACGCCGTCCGCGGCCGCCCGGTCAGTCGCCGCCGCGGAGCAGCCGGTACGAGACCGGGATCACGAAGAGTGTGAACAGGGTCGAGGCGACCAGGCCGAAGATCAGCGACCAGCCGAGCCCCGAGAAGATCGGATCGAGCGTGATCGGCACCGCGGAGAGCAGTGCCGCCCCGGCGGTGAGCAGGATCGGCCGCAGCCGCACGACGCGGCTCTCGAGGATCGCGTCGAGCATCGGGCGGCCGTGCCTCATCGCCAGTTCGATGAAGTCGACGAGGATGATCGAGTCGCGGGTCACGATCCCGGCCAGGGCGATCATCCCGATCATGGCCGTCGCCGTGAAGAAGACCGGGTCGGCGTGGCCGCCGACGACCCCGCCGGCCATGCGGTCGAGCAGCCAGAAGCCCGGCATCACGCCCAGGAGCGTGAGCGGGATCGCGAGCATCACGACGACGGGGATCGAGAACGAGCCGGTCTGCGCGACCAGGATCACGTAGATCATCGCGAGCGCCGCCCCGAACGCGATGCCCAGATCGCGGAACACGTCGAGCGTGATCTTCCATTCCCCCTCACCCGCGAAGCTGACGTCGATCCCCGGTGGAACGCTCCAGGGGATGCCGCTGCCGGGAGACAGGTAGGTGGCCCGGCGGCCCGGGGCGGCCTGCGTCGCGTCGCGGTCGGCCATGACGTCGACCACGCACTCGGCCGGCGGCCGGCTCGTGCACTCGGCCGTGACGTAGACGACGCGGTCGAGGTTCTTGTGGTGGATCGTCTGGTCGACCCGACGCTCGGAAAAGCCGCCGAGCTCCACCAGCGGCACGAAGCTTCCCGACTGGGAACGGACCGGAACCTGCCCCAGATCCGCGGCCGCGGACCGCTGCGGCTCCGGCAGCCGCACGACGATCCGCAGCGGGTTGCGTTCCCCCTCGACCGTGAGCGTCCGGGAGGCATCGCCGGCCACCGCGGTGCGGATCGCGGTGGCGACGTCGACCGCCGAGACGCCCGACAGCGCCGCCTTCTCCTGGTCGAGCTCGAAGACGAGCCGTCGCTCGCCCGCCTCGCGGCCGGTGTCGACCTCGACCACGGCCGGCTCCTGCCGCAGTCGCTCCGCCACCATGTCGGCCGCCCCGAGGAGGTCGTCGTACCGGGCGTCGGCACCTCCGCGGACCTCCGCCACGATGCTCGAGAGCACCGGCGGCCCGGGCGGCAGCTCGACGATCCGCACGAGCGCCCCCTCCTCGCGGCCGACCGCCTCGAGGCGGTCGCGGAGCCGCAGGCCGAGGGCGTGGCTCTGGAGCCGGCGCTGCTTCTTGCCGACCAGGTTCACCCGCACCTCGGCGAGGTTCGGCCGCGACCGCAGCCCGTAGTGCCGCACGAGCCCGTTGAAGTCGATCGGGCCCGCGACGCCGGTGTGGCTCGTGAAGTCGACCACCTCGGGCTCGTCGGCGAGGGCCCGCTCGAGCCGGCTCACCACCGCCCGCGTCCGCTCGAGCGACGTCCCCTCGTCCATGTCGACGAGGAACAGGAGTTCGTTCTTGTTGTCGAAGGGGAGCATCTTGAGGGGCACCATGCGGAGGGCGCCCATCCCCGCCGCGGCCACGGTCGCGACCGCCGTGAGGAGGAGGAAGGCGATCCCCACGGCCCGGTGCCGCACCAGGGGCAGCATCAGCGGCCGGAAGAGGCGGTAGAGCAGCGTCCGCTTCGTGGCCTCGACGTCGTACAGGCCGTGCGTGCCGGCCACCGGAGCGTCGGCGGCCCCTGCGGGGGCCGCGGCGGAATCGGCGCCGTCGCGGCCGAACCGCCGCCCCAGCACGTGGTAGGCGAGCCACGGCGTGATCGTGAATGCCACGACCATCGACATCAGCATCGCCACCGGCACGCCGAGGGCCATCGGCGACATGTAGGGGCCCATCATCCCGGTGATGGCGAACAGCGGCAGGAAGCTCACGATCACGGCGAGCGTGGCGCTGATCAGGGGCGGCCGGATCTCGGCGACGGCGTCGAGCACGATGCCACGGCTGGCCCGCTTCCGCTCCTCGAAGTGGCGGGCGATGTTCTCGACGTCCACGATCGGGTCGTCCACGAGCATGCCCAGGGCGAGGATGAGCGCGAAGAGCGTGACGCGGTTGATCGTGTAGCCGGCGAGCAGGTTGACCGCGAGCGTGAGCCCGAAGACGACCGGCACGGCGACGGCGACGACGAAGGCCTCCTGCCAGCCCATCGTCACCGTCAGGAGCGCCACCACGATCACGAGCGCCACCACGAGCGCCTCCACCAGCTCGTTCACCTTCTCGTCGGCGGTCAGGCCGGCGTTGCGGGTCACGACCAGCTCCATGTCCGAGGGGAGCACCTCGCGGGCGAGCGCCTCGGCCCGCTCGATCACGCTGGCGGCGACGGTGACGGCATTGCTGCCGCGCTGCTTCGAGATCGCGATCGTCACCGCCGGGGCGGTCGCCTCCGGGCCGGCCTGGTCGGGGGCCGTCGCCGCGGCATGCCCCCCTGCCCCGCCGATCAACGTGCCGGGCCCGCCGTGGTGAGCGGCGAAGCCCCGGGCCGGGCCCCAGCCGTGCCGGACGAAGTCGGTCGGATCGGCGGGGCCGTCCTCCACCGTGGCGACGTCGGACAGCCGGACGGGCCTCCCCTCCGAGACGCCGACCACGATCCGGCCGAGGTCGGCGGCGGAGCCGAGGGTGTGGCCCCCCTCCACCGCCACCGTCTGGTCGTCGCGGACCATGCGGCCCGCGGGCAGCACCGCGGTCGACACGGCGATCGCCCGCGCCACGGCGGCGGGATCGACGCCGTACGCGGCCATCCGCTCGATCGTGGGCTCGACCCGCACGATCCGCGGCTCGCCGCCGATGACCGCCGCCCGTGACACCTGCGGCACGACGGAGAGCCGCTCCACGAGCTCCTCGGCCACGCGCCGCAGCTGGTGCCCGTCGCCCGCGCCCGCCTTCGGCACGACCGCCAACGTCACCACCGGCACGTCGTCGATCTCCACCGGCTTCATCACCCAGCCGGTGACGCCGGGCGCGATCCGGTCGGCGTGCTCGCCGAGCTTGGCGAAGAGCTTCACCAGGCTCCGCTCCCGATCCTGGCCGACGTAGAACCGCACCGTCACCACGGCCTGGTCGGGCTGCGACATGCTGTAGACGTATTCGACGCCGTCGATCTGGTAGAGGATCCGCTCGAGTGGCGTGGTGACGAGCTGCTCCACCTCGGCGGCGGAGTGGCCCGGAAAGCTCACGAACACGTCGGCCAGCGGCACGACGATCTGCGGGTCCTCCTCGCGCGGCGTGACGAGAAGCGCCGCCGCGCCGGCGGCGAGCGACACGATGATCAGGATGATCGAGAGGTTCGAGTCGAGGAACAGCCGCACCAGCGCCGACAGCGGGTCGGTGTGGCGGCCGGCATCCCCGTCCGGCGGTGGGACGCCGCGGCCGCTCATGGGGCGGTCTTCCCGGAGGGGGCGAGGACGACGCGGTCGCCCTCGCGGAGGCCCGCGAGCACCTCGCGGTCGCCGTCGATCGCCCGGCCCGGTCGGATGGCCCGCCGCTCGGTGCGGCCGTCGGCGACCAGATCGACGATCGTCAGCTGGCCCACGCGACGCAGCGCCCGCTCCGGCACGACCAAGAGCGATTCCTCCTCGAGCGGCACGCTGATCCTGCCGAACATGCCGCTGGTGACACCCGGCGGACACGGCCCCGTCACCTTCACCTGAAACGAGCGGGTCGCGGCCTGCGACTCCGGCACGATCTCGCGGACGGTCGCATGGCATTCGATGCCCAGGTTCTCCAGCCGCGCCGGTACGTCCTCGCCCACCTTCAGCCGGGCGGCGAGCCCCTCGCGGACGCTCGCCACCATCTGCATCTGGGTCGGGTCGTAGAGCGTCAGCAGCACCTGCCCCGGGGTGGCCGTGTCGCCCGCATCGGCCCGCTTGTCGACGACGATGCCCGTGATCGGCGCCGTGAGCGTGGCGTAGGACCGCATCACGCGGGCTTCCTCGACGGCCTGGCCCGCCCGGAGCAGGTCGGCCTGGGTGGCGCGGGCGGCCGCGATCGCCTCGTCGAGCTGCGCCTGCGAGACGGCGTTCTGCTCCCGCAGCCGCTGGGCGCGGCCGAGATCGAGCTGGGCGCGATCGGCGGCGGCCTGGGCCGCCCCGGCCGCCGATTCCGCCTGCCGCTGGCGGGCGACGAGCGCCTCGTCGTCGAGTACCACGAGCACGTCACCGGCGCGGACGGGCTGGCCGGCCGAGACCCGCATCTCCTCGATCACCGCCAGGATCTTCGCGGCGACGGCCACCTCGTGAACGGGCTTCACGGTGCCGACGGCCGTCTCGTAGCGCGGCCGCCGGATCCGCCGCACCGCGGCGATCTCGCCCGCCACGGCGGGCCCGGTCGGCGCGGCATGCCCGGCCGCGGCGTCGGGCACCTTCTCGTGGAACAGCCCCGACAGGCCGAGCAGCATGCCGACCACCGCCGCGGTGGCGATCCCGGCCAGGAGCAGCGTGAAGAGGCGACGGCCGGCGGCGCCGGCGGCTGGCGGGGCGTGGGACACGGTCGCTCAGAGCCTCCCGCGGAGCATGCCGTGCCAGTAGAGCCGCGGCAGCACCTGCGTCTTCAGGAGCCACATGCTGTACCGCTCCTTCGACTGGTCGAAGGGGAACGACTCCTTCGGCTTGGAGTCGTAGTCGAACTCGGCGAGCACCATCCGGCCGTAGCCGGTCACCACCGGGCAGGAGGTGTAGCCGTCGTAGACGGCATCGGTGGGTTGGCCGCGCATCGCGGCCAGGAGGTTGTGCACGAGCACCGGCGCCTGCTTGCGGATCGCGGCCCCGGTTTTCGACGTCGGCAGCCCGGCCGCGTCGCCGACGGAAAAGACCTCGGGAAACCGCGGATGGCGGAGCGTGAGCTTGTCGGCGGCGCACCAGCCGTGCTCGTTGGCAAGCGGGCTCCGCTTGACGACGTCGGGCGCGCTCATCGGCGGCGTGACGTGCACCATGTCGTAGGCGACGACGCTCCGCTCGTGCGTGTCGACGTCTTCGAGCACCGCCTCCCGGGCCTCGGGCCGGAGCTCGACGAGGTTCCGCCGGAAGCGGGCGTCGATGCCCTTGCGGGCGATCACCCGCTCGAGTGTCTTGCGGTACTTCTCGATCGCGAAGATCGCCTTCTGCGGGGTGGCGAAGACGATCTGCGTGCGGTCGCGCACGCCCTGGCGGCGGAAGGCGTCGTCGGCGAGATACATGATCTTCTGCGGCGCCCCGCCGCACTTCACGGCGGTGTTGGGCACCGTGAACAGGGCCGTGCCTCCCTTGAACCCGCGGATCGTCTCCCAGGTGTAGGCGACGTGCTCGAAGGAGTAGTTGCTGCAGATGCCCCGGCTGCCGATGCCTTCGGCCAGGCCCGGGATCGCTCCCCAGTCGATCTGGATGCCGAGCGCGACGACGAGCCAATCGTAGGTGAGGCGGCGGCCGGCCGCGGTGACGACCGCCTTCTCCCCGGGCAGGATCTCCGTGACGCGTTCCCGGATCCAGTCGACGCCGGCCGGGATGAAGTCGGCCTCGCGCCGCCGGCTGGCCTCCGGCGGGAAGACCCCCGCGCCCACGAGCGTCCAGAGCGGCTGGTAATAGTGGCTCTCCGACGGCTCGACGATCGCGACGTCGAGCCCGCCGACCGCCCGCTTGAGCCGGGCGGCGACCGTGATGCCCCCGGTGCCGCCGCCCAGGATCAGGACACGATGATGATCTGCCATGGCGCTGCCTCCAGTCGCGGACGGACTGTCAATATATCGGAAAATCGCGATAGGTCAATACAATCTTTTTCGGGCGGGTTTTTCCCGGTCTCTGGTGCCAGTTCTGAGACGGGCGGTGTGTCCGGCCCGATCGCGCCGCGTGGCTCGCGGCGGGCGCGGCCGCGCGGCTGCCCGCCCGCGGCGGGCCTAGCATCGGTCTCCGCTCGATCCCGGCTCATGAAGGGACCGCCCATGCCCGCCCGCCTGCCGCCGGTTCCACGATCGACCGCCGTCCGGGGGCCGCGCGTCGTCCTGGCCGCGGCCGCCATCGGCGTCGCGGCAACGCTCGGTGTCGCGGCCGCCGGTGAGCCGGCGGCCCGGCGGTGCATCGTGGTCGAGGTGTTCGCAGCCGCCGCCGACGAGTGCCGCGAGGTGCTCCGCGGCGTGGAAGAGTTTGCCGAGCGGCGGGGTGGCGTCGTCGTGGTCCGGCGGTTTCCGGACGTCAGTGATCTCGACCGCGCCGAGTTGGCGCGGCTGGCCGCCCGCCACGGCTTCGATCCCGCGGCCAGCCCCGTGTTTGCCACATGTGGCACGGCCGTGGCGGGTGCCCGGGAGCCGGCCGCGGTCGTCGCCCGGCTTCGGTCGGCGGCCACGATGACGGTCTTCACCCGCAAGGGCTGCGGCCGCTGCAGCCGGGCCGAGGCGTGGCTCGCTGGACTCCGTGACCGGTATCCGGGGCTCGCGATCGACGTCCTCGACCTCACCCGCGACGCGGCGGCCCGGGATCTGCTCGGGCAGCTTGTGCGGCAGCACAACACCGCCGCCGCGAGCGTGCCGATCTTCCACTTCGGCGGCCGGCTCGAGGTCGGCTTCGACCGGGCGGAGACGACCGGCAGGCGGCTGGAGGAGGTCCTGGATCGGTGGACATGCCCCTGCCTGCCTCGCGTCGACGATGCCGGCGCCGACGCGGCCGCAGCGACAGGAACGGGGATCGATCTCCCAGTGGTGGGCCGGGTCGAGTCGGGCACCCTGGGCATGCCGCTGTTCACGCTCGTGGTCGGCCTGGTCGACGGCTTCAACCCGTGCGCGATGTGGGTGCTGCTCCTGCTCCTCGCGGTGCTCGTGAACTTGAAGGACCGCCTGCGGATGCTCGCCGTGGCCGGCACGTTCGTGCTCGTCAGCGGCGCCGCCTACTTCGCCTTCATGGCGGCCTGGCTCAACGTCTTCTCCTGGATCGGTTACCTGCGGCCGGTCCAGGTGGCCCTGGGGCTCGTGGCCGTCGGCATCGGGCTGGTGCACGTGAAGGACTTTTTCGCCTTCCGCCAGGGGCTCTCCCTCTCGATCCCCGAGGCCGCGAAGCCCGGCATCTACGCGCGGGTGCGGCGGATCGTCACCGCCGAGAACCTGCCGGCGGCACTGGCGGCCGCCTTCGCGCTGGCCGTGCTCGTGAACGTCGTCGAGCTGCTCTGCACCGCCGGCCTGCCGGCCCTCTACACGGAGGTGCTCGCGCAGCAGGGCTATGCCGCCCCCGTCCGCTACGGATTCCTCGGCCTCTATATCCTGGCCTACATGTTCGACGACGCCGTCATGGTGGGCATCGCGGTGGCGACGCTCGCGCGGATGAAGCTCGAGGAGACCGGCGGCCGCTGGCTGAAGCTGGTCAGCGGCGCCGTGATCCTCTGCCTGGGAATCGTGCTGCTGCTGCGGCCCGACTGGCTGTCGTGAGCCGACTCGCCACGCGGCCCGGTAGAGGCTTCACGGGGGCGGCGGGCCGTCACGGCCGAACACGATCCCGTCGACGTGCTCGTTCGTCCGGAAGAACGCCGGGTCCAGCACCCTGTCACCGGCGACGGTGAGGTTTTCGAACGTCAGGTCGTGGATGCGGGCGTCGGCATTTCCCCAGAGCAGCTGCGGCTCGCCCAGGACGCTGGGGGCGGCGATGGCGATGTTTTGGAACACGATCCCCGACAGATGCCCCGCGGCCGCGGCCGCGGTCTCTTTGGCGTAGGGCGGGGGCACGGTCATGCAGATGAAAAACTGCTGCAGCGTCGGCCGCGGGTCTTCGACGTTGATGTTGCGAAAGATCACTCCCGCCCCGCCGTCGCCCCTGCCCTCGCCACGCATGTTGAAGACCCGGCCGCCGGTCCAGTGATGCCATTTGGCCCGGGAATAGATTACGTCACAGTCTTCCACCACGATGCCGCGTCCGGCGAGCTGCGGAAGCGCGCTGAGCACGAACGCCGAGCCGTTGGCGTCGTTCCACAGCACCGTGCGGCGGATGCCGCGGCCGTTGACGTAGAGCGAATCGTCCTGCGTGCGGAGGAAGCAGTCCTCGATCAGCGTGTTTCCGAACGGATTGATCCCGTCGCCATTGACCCGCCACGTGAAGATCTTGGTCCACGTGACCGTGTTGGGGTGGCCTTCCGCGAAGGGCCCGATCAGCATCAGCGAATGGGTCGCCGAGTCCGCGATGGTGATGCCCTCCACGCGCGTGTCGGTCGCGCCGACGACCTCGATCGGACGGTAGAGCCCGTGGTCCGCCGCCGGGATCGGCGGCCTGACGTAGCGGGGATGCTTGAGGCGGGCTCCCGACAGCGTGCCGTGGCCGAAGATCCGGATGTGATGGCCGGCGGCCCAGGTCCGATTCGAGAGCGTGCCGTAGACGATGGCATCCCCGGGGATGTAGTAGCGGCGGTTCGCCGAAACGGGGAACGCCAGCCCGACGTCGTGCACGCCGGGCAGGAAGAAGAGCGTGGTCCACGGCCCGTCGATGGGCGGCGGCGTGCCCGGGCGAACGGCGAAGACGCCCGGATCCCCCGGTTGTGGCTTGCCGTCGAGCGGCGGGTTGGCGAAGAGGGAGATCGTGTGGATCGGCCCGCCCTTGTATCCCTTGCCCGTGTCCTGGCCGTCCATCTGGCCGTCGATATCCACGGCGACGAGGCACGGTTTCTCGAGCGTGACGAGAGCCTTGCCGTCTTCAACGCGGCACCCCGCCGCCCGGCGGCGCGGATGCACCGCCGCGTCCCGGATCGGCCGGCCGTCGCAGCGTGCAATTTCCACCTCGACGGCGCCGTCCGTTTCGAAGTTGACGTAGGTGTGCGTCCAGCCCGCCAACGTGTCGAAGTAGCCGTCGGTGTTCTTGTCGATGGTCTTGCAGGCGGTCTCCCACGCGAAAGCGTCGTGCCAGTCGCCGCCGTCGTCGGCCGGTCGGACCCGCACCCGGTAGTGCTCGGATGCGGCGAGCCCCGGCACCACCGGATAGACCACGAGGCCCGCCGCGGCGCATGACGCGGCGGCCCAGCCCGCCGACAGGAGGGCGACCGTGAGACCGCATCCGACCCGGAGGGCGACGCTGCTTCGTGACATGGCGTGTTCCCGCGGGGCGGCTGCCACGGTCTTCGCTATTGCGCGAGGTAGAGCGGCAGCGGGCTCTCCCGGAGCAGCCGCAGCGCCGTCTCACCGAACAGCCTGCGGAGCAGCAGGCTCCGCCCGCTGTTGCCCGCGACGATCAGGTCGGCCTGCCAGGCTTGCGCATACGGGATCATCTCCTCCGCGGCATCGCCGGCGGCATGGTCGGTCTCGACCGAGCGGCCGTGGGCGGCGAAGTAGCCGGCGGCCTTCTCGAGCCGCCGGGTCGCGGTCGCCGGATCGTCGTCGAAGTGGACGATCCGCACCTGCGCGTCGGCATAGAGGCCGGACAGCACGAAATGCTTGAACGTCTTGGCGCTCTCGAGCGAGCCGGAATAGGCCACGAGCACCCGGTGGATCGGCCGATACTCCTCCGGCACGGCCAGGAGCGGCCGCACGCCGTCCGACACGAGCCGCTCGAGCGCATCCCGCGGCTCGGCCACGACGTCGTGCTCGAAGAGGCCGCCGAGTCCGAAGACGCACATGTCGTGATACCGGACGAGATCCGCCGCGATTTCGAACGGATCGCCGGTCTCCGTGACGACTCCGTGGGCGACGCCTGCCGCGCGGCAGCGCGTGGCGAACTGCTCCGCGGCGGCCGCGACGTCGGCGGCGGCCCGCTCGTGCCGCTGCCGCCGCAGGTCGGCGGAGGCGACATCGACGCCGACGCCCATCGGCCTCGGCCCCGTCCAGTCGAGCCGCGCGGCGTCGATCACGGCGAGGCCGGAGAGCTCCGCGGCCCGGGGCTTCGCGATCGCCAGAGCATGGTCGGTGACGCTCGCGGCGGTCCGGCTCGTGCCGAGCCCGACGAGGATGCGCTTGATCATCGCTTCAGCCTCCACATGGCGCCCGCTGCCGGTCGAGTGACCATCATAACGCGCCGCCGCGGCTCGCTGGGCCCGCCCTGGCCAACTTGACCAGTTCGATCATTGTGACCGGCAACAGCGCCAGCCCGACCGCAAGCAGCCAGCCGCCGCCGAGGTCGCCGTGCACCTCGAACACCGGCCGCGCGACGGGGAGCGTGAGCACCGCGACCTGGAGCAGGCCCGAGACCACGATCGCGGCGAGCAGCGAGGGATTGCGGAAGAAGCCGATGCCGAACGCGGTGCGGCGGTCGCTCCGGCAGCCGATGGCGAAGAAGAGCTGGGCGAACGCGGCCACGCAGAACGTGGTCGCCTGGGCCTGCGCCACCACCGCCGGATCGGGCGAGCCCCGCCATGTGAGCCAAAAGGCGGCGAGCGCGACTGCGGCGACGAGTCCGCCATGGGCGAGGATCGTGATCCCGCGGCTCCGGGTGAGCACCGGCTCCTGTGGCGGCCGGGGCGGCCGCTCCATGATGTCCCGTTCCGGGGGTTCGACCCCGAGCGCCAGCGCCGGCAGGCCGTCGGTGACGAGATTGAGCCAGAGGATCTGGATCGCCGCCAGCGGCGCCGGCCAGCCCGCCACCGCCGCCACGAGCATGAGCAGCACCTCGCCGGCGTTGCAGGAGAGGAGATAGTGGATGAACTTCTGCACGTTGTCGTAGATCCCGCGGCCCTCCTCCACGGCGCTGACGATCGAGGCGAAGTTGTCGTCGGTGAGCACCATGTCCGACGCCTCCTTCGTGACGTCGGTGCCCGTGATGCCCATCGCGATGCCGATGTCGGCGGCCTTGACGGCCGGTGCGTCGTTGACGCCGTCGCCGGTCATCGCCACCACCTCGCCCCGGGCCTGCCAGGCCCTGACGACGCGGAGCTTGTGCTCCGCCGTCACGCGGGCGTAGACCGCGATGCCCTCCACGGCGGCGGCGAGCGCCGCGTCGGAGAGCCCGTCGAGCTCGGTGCCGGTGACCGCGGCGCCGCTGCCGTCGGTCAGGCCGAGCTCGCGGCCGATCGCCAGGGCGGTCGCGGGGTGGTCGCCCGTGATCATCACCGGGCGGATGCCGGCCGAGCGGCAGGTGCGCACCGCGACGCGGGCCTCGTCCCGGGGTGGGTCGAGCATTCCGGCCAGGCCGACGTGCACCAGATCCTGTTCGAGCGCGTCGGGGCCCCCTCCGAGCCGCTCGTTGTCGGGCAGGTCGCGGCAGGCCAGCGAAAGCACCCGCAGCGCCCGGTCGGCCATCTCCGCCGCGGCGGCCAGGATCGCCTGGCGGCGGTCCGGCGCGAGCGGCACGACGATGCCGTCGCGCAGTTCGGCGGTGCAGAGGGGCAAGATCGCCTCGGTGGCTCCCTTCGACTCGAGCACCCGGCCACCGGCTCGTTCCACGACGACGCTCATCCGCTTGCGATCGGAGTCGAAGGGCAGCTCGAAGACCACCGGCGCCTTGGGATCGGCGCCGGGCACGTGGCCCTTCAGCGCCGCCACCACGAGCGCGGCCTCGGTGGGATCGCCCACCGCCCGCCAGCCGCCGCCGCTCTCCGGTTCCACCGAGGCGTTGCCGCAGCGGCTGCCGATCTCGAGCAGCCGCCACAGGTCGGGCCGGGAGCGGGCCTCGACGGCCGGTCCCGCCGCGTCGGTCGTGCCGGCGACGCCGCGTTCGAGAAACTCCCCCTGCGGGGTGTAGCCGCCGCCGGTCAGCTCGTAGCGGCCGGTCGCCGTCGCGATCTCACGGACCGTCATCTCGTTGCGGGTGAGCGTCCCCGTCTTGTCCGTGCAGATCACCGTCACGCTGCCGAGGGTCTCCACGCTCGGCAGCCGGCGCACGAGGGCGTTGCGGGCGACCATCCGCTTGAGCCCGATCGCGAGCACGACGGTCACCACCGCCGGCAGCCCCTCCGGCACGGCCGCCACTGCGAGGCTCACGGCCCGCAAGAGCACCTCGCTCACGCGGCCGCCGCGGAGCAGTTCGAGCGCGAAGATGATGGCGACCACCGCCAGGCAGACGACGATCAGCAGGCGGCCGAGCTCGGTCAGCCGCCGCTGCAGCGGCGTCGACTCCGCGGGAGACGACTCGAGGAGGCTCGCGATCCGGCCGAGCTCCGTGTCCATGCCGGTGGCGACCACGAGCGCGATGCCGCGGCCGGCGGCGACGACCGTGCCGGAATGCACGATCGAGCGGCGGTCGCCGAGCGGCGTGGCCGCCGGCAGCGCGGCCGCGGGTTCCTTGTCGACCGGCTCGCTCTCCCCCGTGAGGGCCGCCTCCTGCACCCGCAGACCGAAGGCCTCGACGAGCCGTGCATCCGCCGGCACGCTGTCGCCCGCCTCCAGTTCGATGCGGTCGCCGGGCACGATCTCCTGGGCGGGGAGCGGCTGCCGGTGGCCGTCGCGAAAGACCTTGGCCAGCGGCGCCGACATGCGCTTCAGCGCCGCGAGCGCCTGCAAGGCCCGCTCCTCCTGGAGGAAGCCGATGATCGCATTGACGAGCACGATCGCCACGATCGCCGCCGTGTCGGCCCAGTCCCCCATGGCGCCGGCGATCACCGCCGCCACCAGCAGGATCCAGACGACCAGCTCGCGGAACTGCCGCAGGAACTTCCACCACCAGGCTTCCGGGGGCTTGGCCCGCAGCGAGTTGTCGCCATGCGCGGCGCGGCGTCGCGCCGCCTCGGCCGTCGAGAGCCCCGCAGCCGGGTCGGTGTCGAGGCGGGCCGCGACACCGTCGAGTGCGAGCGCATGCCAGGCCGGGGCGACGGCGTCGCTGGCGGGCGGCGGTGCGCGGGAGGCGGGCGTCATGACGAAAGCAGGAAGACGAGTGCCAGGCCGCCGCCGATGACCAGAAGCATCAGCAGGGCGTCGGGTTCGACGAGCGGCAGCCGTCGTTCCGCATGATAGAGCTGGCCGAGCACCGCGATCGCGGTCGCCACGATCACCGCCAGCGCCGTCACGGCATGCGCGGGAGACACCGCCCGGAACAGGTCGCCGGGGTGGGCCGCGTCGAGCGGCGCGAACAGGATCATGTTGAAGGCGTTGCTGCCGAAGGTGTTGCCGATCGCCAGGTCGAGGGCGCCCAGTCGCACCGCCGCCACCGACGCCACGAGTTCGGGCAGCGACGTCGTGAAGGCGACGAGCGTGCTGCCGACGAACGTGCCACCGAGCCCCGAGCGGTCGGCGAGGCGGGCGGCCGTGTCGGCGAGCCTCGGTCCCGCCGCCACGAGCACGGCGGCGGCCACCGCGAAGATGGCCGCAGATCTGCCGAGGGGCGGCGCGGGGCCGGCATCGACGCCGGCGGCGGCCGACTGTTCGGCCGCCGCTCGCGCCGAGATCCGCTGGTCGATGAAAAGCATCCGCGCGCCGAGCATGTAGGCCAGGAGGATCGCCCAGGACCAGCCGCTGATGCCGAGCAGGACCGGCACGTCGAGCTTGCCGGAGGCGAGAATCGCGCAGCCGACCACGCCCGTCAGCGCGATGGCGAGCGTCGCGGAGAGGGCGTGCGACGCCGCTTCGCGGGAGAGCATCCGCCGCCCGTCGCGGCGGCAGAGGTCGATGCCCGCGAGGATCAGCAGGTTCATGAGGCTGCTGCCGAGGAGGTCTCCCGCGGCCAGGTCGGTGTGGCCGGCTCGCACGGCGGCGAGATCCACGGACAGCTCGGGCAACGAGGTCGCGGCGGCCAGCAGGATGCTGCCCACGAGCAGCCTGCCCAGGCCCGTGGCCTCGGCGATGGCGTCGGCGGCCCGCGCCAGGGCGGTTCCCGCCGCGGCCACGACCGCCGCCAGGGCGAAAAACTCGATGATGAGCGGGAGCATGGTCGCCTCCGATGAATCCGCGCCGGCGACCATCCTACGCGGCAGGCATCCGAGCGAAAGACTGCCCGACGGCCGCAACGCCGGCCGCGACCGGCCCGGCATCCGGGCCCGGTGTTGTCCTTGGGGGGGAAAGGTGCTAAAACATGATTTGGTTCCTCCTGACCCTCACCGCGCTCCAGTCCGCTCTCGGGAGCTTTGGCTTGTGCCTCCGGCGATGGTCTTGGTGCCGTATGGTTTGTTTTTGTCTGCGATAGAGCTCCCGATTCTTTGAGGTTGTTTGTCTATGTCCCGGAAGATTTACGTGGGGAACCTCCCCTGGTCCACCGCGTCTGCCGATCTTGAGGCGTTGTTTTCTCCCCATGGTGCCGTGCGGTCTGCGGAGGTGATCTCCGATCGTGAGACCGGTCGCTCGCGTGGTTTTGGTTTCGTCGAGATGGAGACCGACGAAGGCCTTCAGGCAGCGATCGCTGCCCTGAACGGCCACGAGATCAACGGACGGCCGTTGACCGTGAACGAGGCCCGTGAGCGGACTCCGCGTCCGGGTGGCGGCGGTGGCGGCGGCTACGGCGGCGGCCGTGGTGGCTACGGTGGCGGTGGTGGCGGCGGCGGTCGTGGTGGCTACGGCGGCGGCGGTGGTGGCCGCGGCGGCTACGGCGGCGATCGCTATTAGTCGACACCTCATTCCCGTTTCCGGATGCGACATGCTTCCGGATCATCGGGGTGGGCTTTTGCCCTGTTGATTCATGCGATCACGGGAGCCGGCTTTTAACGGCCGGCTTCCGTGGTCGACGTGTCTTCATGCCGTTGTGCCTGCCTGTCTGCAGGGTTGCCTGCCGGTGCTTGATGCGATGGTTGGGACGCGTTGGTTGGGTTGATGTTTCGATCGTTTGATCCATTGGCGCATTCACGACACAGCGAGACTGAAGAATCCGATGAGCCCTCCCCCTGCCCGTGGCAAGTTCGCGAAGACCGCCCGCAAGAAGGCGAAGCCGCGTGCCAAGGTGAAGCGGCGCGACCCGATCTTTATCGATGGCGCCCGTCCGCGGCCGATGTTCGTGGACTACAAGGACCTCGAACTGTTGGGGAAACTCGTGAATCGTCAGGCCAAGATTTTGGGCCGGCGCAAGAGTGGCTGCACCGCGGCGAGTCAGCACGCCGTGACGCGGGCCATCAAGCAGGCCCGCTTCATGGCCCTCCTGCCGTACGTCGGCGAGTGAACCTCAGGTCGCTTCCTGCCTGATTTCGAGCCGCGGCTCGTCCTGTCCGTGGGGCTCCGATCGTGAAACACGCAGCGTCGGCGGACCGGGTGATAGCGCTCCGGACGCGTCGACGGGTCGAGTTTCGCGATACCGATGCGGCCGGAATCGTCCACTTCTCCGCCTTCTTCTTCTGGATGGAGTCGGTCGAGCACGAGTTTCTGCGGGCGGTCGGGCTCCATGTACTCGAGCGGCTGCCCGACGGCGTCGAGTACAGCTGGCCGCGGGTGTCGGTCGGCTGTGACTATTCCTCGACGGCCCGGTTCGGTGACGAACTGGACGTGTCGCTGGCCGTCGCCGCGGTGGGGCGGTCGAGCGTGACGTACGAGTTCACGTTCGCATGCGACGGCCGACTCGTGGCCGAGGGGCGGGTCGTGGCCGTCCGCTGTCGGCTCCAGCCCGGGGGCGGGCTCCAGTCGGTCGCGATTCCTTCCGACGTGGTCTCGCGGCTCACCGGCCGTTCCCAGTCCGCTCCGAGCGACTCGCGCTGATCCACGGCCATGCTCGAAGTCGATCGCATCGCGAAGTCGTTTCCAGCTGCCGCCGGCGACGTCGGCGTGCTGGAGGAGGTCTCGTTCACGCTCGCCCCCGGCGAGCGCATGGCCATCATGGGCCCGAGCGGATCCGGCAAGAGCACGCTGTTGGCGATTCTCGGGGGACTCGAGCCGCCGACGGCCGGTGCGGTGCGGCTCGACGGCGTCGCGCCGTTCGCGCTCGACGCGGCCGCCCGCGCCGCGTTTCGCAACCGGCGGATCGGCTTCGTGTTTCAGGAGCATCACCTGCTCGGCGGTTGCACCGCGCTCGACAATGTCGTGCTGCCCGCGCTCGCCTCGGGCCGCGTGCCGCGTGACGTGGAGGTGCGGGGGCGACGGCTCCTCGACCGGGTCGGCCTCGGCGACCGGCTCGACGCGCTGCCGGCCGAACTCTCCGGCGGCGAGCGGCAGCGGGTCGCGGTGGCCCGTGCCGCAGTGCTCTCTCCCCGGCTCATGCTTGCGGACGAGCCGACGGGGCAGCTCGACGCCCGGTCGGCTGCGATGGTGGCGGATCTGCTGGTCGATCTGGCGACTGAATCCGGTGGCATGCTCGTCGTCGTCACGCATGCCGACGGCATCGCCGCCCGTGTCGGCGGCATCCGCCGGCTCGCCGCCGGACGGCTCGTGCCATGAACGACGGCGGCAGGGCAGCCGCGCGGCGCGGCAACCGCGAGCCGGTCCGGTCGGTGGCGGGGCTGGCATTGCGGCTGGTCTGGGCCTGGTGGCCGCATCTGGTGGCGCTCGCCGCCGCCGCCGGCGTCGTGGCCACGACCATCGCGGGCGCGGTGGGGGTGGGAGACGCCCTCGTGGACGGTCTGCGGCGGCTCGCGCTCGCACGGCTCGGTGCCATCGACACGGCCGTGCTCGCCGACGAGTTCTTCTCCGCCGATCTGGGGCGGGCCACCCAGGCGCGGCTCGCCGGAGTTTCGTCGCCCCAGGGTGATGCGTCGGGAGAGCATCTCCGGCTCGTGCCGGCGGTCGTCATGGACGTGACGCTCGATCGCGCGGACTCCGACGCGGCGGCGCCGCCGGTGCGGGCGACGCTCCTGGCCTGCGACGACCTCGCCGCGCTCGGCTTCGCGCCCGCTCCGCGCCCCCTCGACCAAGAGACCCTGCTCGTCAACGCGCCGCTGGCCGCGGCGCTTGCCGTGGCTCCGGGCGGGCCGGTCGTGCTGCGGATCATGAAGCCCGGCGGCGTGCCTGGCGACAGCCCCTTGGGCCGGCGCACCGCCGAGACGGTGAGCCGCCGCCTGCAGGTCGCCGAGGTGCTGCCGCCGGAGGGTCTGGGCCAGTTCTCGCTCAAGCCCACGCAGGTGACGGGCCCGCTCGCGGTCGCGGCGCTCGAGACCGTGCGGGCACTGCTGCGCCGCGATGCGCCGGTCGCCAACGTGCTCTTGGCGGTGCGGTCTGATGCGCGGCCGCCGGCCGCCGATGCCGGCACGGCGGCGGCCGAAGCCATCCGCGCGGCCCTGCGGCCGTCACTCGACGACCTGGGGCTCGCGTTCGAGCCGGTGGCGGGAGGCACGGCCTGGCGGCTCACCTCGCGTCGGCTGCTCGTGCCGCCGGAGGCCGATCGGGCGGCGGCCTGGGTGCTCGGGCCGCTGGGCGGCAGGGCCACGCTGGCCTTCCTGGCCAACGCCATCCATCCAGTGCAGGGAGGCCGTCCGGTCGCGGCGACGATCCCCTACTCGACGGTGCTGGGCATCGATTCGACGGCGCTGGCCGTGGGCGACCTGCTGGACGCCGCCGGAAACCGGGTGCCCGTTCCGCAGGACGACGAGGTGCTCATCGACCAATGGGTGGCCGACGACTTCGCCGCCCAAGGCCGCCCCGTGGCCGTGGGTGACGAGCTCGAGATCGAACTCTTCGTGCCCGAGACGTTGCACGGCCGCGTGGAGGAACGCTCGCACCGGCTGCGGATCGGCGGCGTGGTGGCGATGCGCGGCGCCGCCGTGGCGCGAGAACTGGTGCCGGAAGTCGAAGGGATCACCGACGAGGCGTCGATCGCGGACTGGGATCCCCCCTTCCCCTTCGATCGCGGCCGCGTCCGCACGACGCCGCCGCACGACGAGGACGACCGCTACTGGAAGGCGCACGGCGCCACGCCCAAGGCCTTCGTCTCGCTGGCCACCGCCCGTCGGCTGGCGGGCGGCCGCTTCGGGCAGTCGACCGCGTGGCTGGTCGCCGCCGACGCGGTGCCGGAGCCCGAGCGCGTCGGGAACGACATCGCGGCGGTGATCCAGCCGGAGGCCGTCGGCATCCGGGTCGTGCCGCTGCGGGCCGAGGCGCTCGCCGCATCCCGGGGCTCCACGCCGTTCGGAGGCGTCTTTCTCGCGCTGTCGAGCTTCGTGGTCGGCGCCGGGTTGTTGCTCGAGTGGCTGCTCTTTTCGCTGCTCGTGGCGGCGCGGCGGCGCGATGTCGGCATCCTTGCGGCCCTGGGGTGGCCGCCACAGCGGGTCGCGCTGCTCCTGGTCGGCACGGCGGCCGTGGCCCTGGCCGGTGGCGCGGCCGTGGGCTGCCTGCTCGGGCCGCTCTGGGCGGCGGGGCTGCGGTCGTGGCTGGCGGCCGCCTGGCAGAGCGGCGTGGCCGCCGGTTCGGCGGCGGCGTTCGGTGCCGCGGAATCGCCGTGGTCGGCGCGGGCGGTCGCCGTCGCCTGGCCTGCCGCCGCGGCGGCGGGCCTCCTCTCACTGGTCGCCGTGGCCGTCGCCGCTTTCCGTGTGGCGGCCCGGCCGCCGCTCGCGGCCCTGCGCGGCGGCGTTGACCTGGTCGCGGTGCCGGTGGCGGGATGGATTGCGACGGGGCTCGCCTGGTGCGGGCCGATCGTCTCGCTCGCGCTCGCCTTCGCGGCCACGCGGGCCGGCGCTCAGGCTGCGCTCGGCCTGTTCTTCGCCGCCGGTTGTGCGGCGCTGCTCGGGCTCTTGGCGATCCTCCGCCTGGTCGTGTGGCCCGCACGGATCGGTCGCCGCGGCCGGCTCGAGTCGCTCGCCGGCCTGGCGTGGCGCGGGCTCGTGCAGGGGCGGCAGCGGAGCTTTTCGGTCGCCGCGATCGTGGCCTGCGCCGAGTTTCTGATCGTCGCCGTGTCGGCCTTCGCGCTGCGTCCGCCCGCCGATCCGACCGACCGGGCGGCGCCGACCGGAGGCTGGACCCACGTCGCCACGTTCGGGGCTCCGACGGGCGTCGATCCGGCCGATCCTGCGACGCGCGAGTCGCTCGGACTGTCGGATGCGGACCAGGCAATCCTCGCGGGCAGCTCGGTCGCCCGGCTGCGGTCGACCGCGGGCGACGATGCCAGCTGCACGAATCTCTACGCGCCGACGCGGCCGACGGTGCTCGGGCTGGGGCCATCCTTCATCGACCGCGGCGGCTTTCGCTTCGTGGCGCGGGCCGCCGACGCGACCGCCGCCGAGCGCGCCAACCCCTGGCTGTTGCTCGAGCGTCCGGCGCCGCCGACGCCGGACACGGGCCGCCTCGAGGCCGTGCCGGCGATCCTCGATCAGGCCACGGCGCAGTGGGCGCTCAAGCTCGGGGGCGTGGGGGCCCGGTTCCCGCTGCCGGTCGAGGGCGGGACGGTCGAGTGCGAGATCGTGGGACTGCTCGAGCCGGGACTGCTCCAGGGCTTCGTGCTCATCTCGGAGGGGTGGTTCACGCGGCTGTTCCCGAGGCAGTCCGGCTATGCCCTGGCGCTCGTCGATGCGGGGCCGGCGAGCCGCGAGCCCCGCGCGACGGCGGCGATCGCGGCGGCCTGGCGGGATGCCGGCGTCGACGTGGTGCGGGCCGGCGACCGATTGCGGAGCCTGCAGGCCGTGCAAAACACCTTCCTCGCCGGCTTCCAGGCGCTCGGCACGCTCGGGCTCGTGCTCGGGGCGGCCGGCGTCGCGGCGGTGCAGATGCAGAGCGTGCTCGAGCGCCGGGGCAGCTTCGGCCTGCTCTCCGCGGTCGGGTTCTCCGGCCGCCGGCTCGGGCTCGTCGTCCTGCTCGAGACCATGCTGATGGTCGTGGCCGGGCTGGCCATCGGCACGCTCGCGGGCTGCCTCGCGGTGGCGGCCGCGTTCCTGACGGGAACGGCCGCCGTGCCGTTCGCCTGGATCGGCTCGACCTGGCTCCTGACGCTCGCGGCGGCCGCGGCCGCGGGCCTCCTCGCCGCGGGCCGGATCGCCCGGCTCGCGCCGGCGCGGGTGCTGGCGGGATCGGCATCGTGACGGCCGGGATGGCGGCGGCATGACCGGGAGACGGGACGACGCGAGACCAGTCGAGGCATGTTTCTGGCGTTGAGCATTCCGGCGGCTGCGGGGTAGTGTTTCCGCCATGCACATCGTGGTGATCCTTCCGCGCTGGGTGGGCGACGTCGTCATGACCACGCCCATGCTCCGCGCCGTGCGGCGGCACTACGGCGCCGCCGCCCGCATCACCGGCGTGCTCAAGCCGATGTTCGCCGAGCTGCTCGAGGGCACCGGGTGGCTCGACCAGTTGGTCTTCTACGACCGTCATGGCCGCGATCCTGCCCGGCACTTCCGCGCGGTCGCCCGCCAGCTGCGGTCCGATCCGGCCGACGTCGCGCTCGTCGTGCCCAACTCCCTGTCGTCGGCCGCCCTCGCCTGGGCCGGCGGTGCCCGCCGGCGCGTCGGCTACGCCCGTCACGGTCGCGGCTTTCTGCTCACCGACAGCCTGCCTCCGGAGCGTCCCGCGAAGCGGCGGGGCGGCCTCGCCGGCTGGTTCGCCGTCGAGCCGGTCTCGCCGGCGGCCCACGCGATGGATCTCGCCGAGCGGATCGGCGTGGTCCGGGAGCCGCTCGTCACCCAGCTCGCGACGACCGCGGCCGACGAGGCGCTCGCCGACGAGGTGCTCGCGAGGCTCTTTCCACGGGACGCGTCGCGGCCTGCCGGGCCGCTGGTGTCGCGGCCAGCCGGGCCGCTGGTCGTCTTCAACGACAACGGCGCGTTCGGCCCCGCCAAGTCGTGGGGCGCGGATCGCTTCGCGGCCCTGGCCCGGCTCGTGCTCGCGCGGCGGCCCGACGCGCGGGTGCTCGTGCACTGCGGGCCCGGCGATCGCGAGGAAGCCCGTGGCATCGTGCGGCTGGCGAATATGCCCGGTGTCGCGAGCCTCGCGGACGAGTCGCGGCTCCCCTTCGGTCTGTCGAAGGCGGTGCTCCGTCGGGCCGCTGCCGTGGTCACCTCCGACAGCGGCCCGCGGCACATCGCGGCCGCCTTCGGCACGCCCACGGTGGTGCTGCTCGGACCGATCGATGCCCGCCTGAGCCGCTCCGAGCAGCCGCGGACGGTCGAGATGCGGCTCGATCTCCCCTGCTCTCCCTGCGGCCGGCGCGAGTGCCCGCTCGGCCACCACGACTGCATGCGGCTGCTCACCGTCGACGACGTGGGCCGCACGCTCTTCGCGCTCTTGGACGACGCCGCCGCGCGAGACCGGGTCGCCTGAGACCGCCCCGCCCCACTCGGAGGACACGATGTTTCAGTTTCTCGGAATGCTCGCCGCCATCGCCCTGACGGCGTTCTGCTGGGGCGTGTACGGCCCGGTGCTGCACTTCGGTCGCGAGGCGATGCATTCCGCGCTGCGGCCCTTCGTCTGTGTCGGCCTCGCCTATTTCGTGATCGCCGTGCTCGTGCCGCTCATGCTGCTCGCCCGCGGCGAACGGGGCGGCTGGACGATGAAGGGGGTGATCTGGAGCCTGCTGGCCGGCACGGCCGGGGCGCTGGGCGCGCTCGGCGTGATCCTCGCCCTCAATTTCGGCGGCAAGCCGATCTACGTGATGCCGCTGGTCTTCGGCGGCGCGCCGGTCGTCAACACGCTGCTCTCGGCCGCGATGAACCGCTCGTTCGGCCAGCTCAAGGCGCCCTTCCTCGCCGGCCTGATCCTCGTGATCACCGGCGCCGTGACGGTGCTCGTCTTCAAGCCGCAGACGGCTCCGCACACGAAGCCCGCGGCGGCGGTGGTCGCGGCCGAGGCCGGCGCCGCGGCCGAAGGTGGTGCGGCAGCCGGGGACGCAGCCGCCCCTGCGGCCCGGGGCGGGCAGAAGGCCGAGCGGTTCTTGGAGGTGCTCTTGGCGGTGGCGATGGCGATGTTTTCCTGGGGCGCCTACGGCCCGGTGCTGCACCGGGGCCAGGCGGCGATGGCGGGCAGCCGCCTGCGGCCGCTCATCTGCATCGGCGTCGCCTACTTTCTGATCGCGGTCCTCGTGCCGCTTGCGCTCCTCGTGCCGACCGGCGACACGGGGTCGTGGGACTTCGGCGGGACGCTCTGGAGCCTCGGGGCCGGGGCGCTCGGCGCCCTGGGGGCGCTCGGCACGATCCTCGCCTTCGCCTGCGGCGGCAAGCCGTTCACGGTGATGCCCGTCGTCTTCGGCTGCGCGCCGGTGATCAACACGCTGACCACGCTGGCCTTGGCCCACACGCCCCTGTCGGCCTTGAGCCCCTGGTTTCTGGCCGGGCTGCTCGTGGTGGCCGTCGGCGCCGCCACGGTGCTCGCCTTCGGACCCCGTGGCCACGCCCCGGCGAAATAGCCGCACTCGCTGGGTTGCCCGACCGCCTATGTGACGCCAAGCCTGGAGGGCCGTGTGAGCACCCGCGAGCGGAGGCTCGCCCAGAAACGCGAGCAGGATGCGAGGCGTTTCGTGAAGGTCGGTGCCGCCCACGCCCCGCCGCCGGACGTTCGCTCGGGGCATCCTGCCCCTCACTCACTCGGATGCCGACGGCGCTTCGGCCTCCAGCCTGCGCTTGTCGGCATACGCCGGCTCTCGG
>Ga0255182_1000286_pt1 | contig 38887 bp, 29 predicted proteins | sample Atl_UVDOM_RepA_8_FD_188420 | JGI IMG/M metagenome (GOLD analysis project Ga0255182, IMG submission 188420) | Freshwater microbial communities from Altamaha River, Georgia, United States - Atl_UVDOM_RepA_8d | ecosystem: Environmental > Aquatic > Freshwater > River | place: USA: Georgia...
ATCCTGCTCAGTGTGATGGTGCTGTTCTCGTGGACGTCGATGACCTATTACATGCGCACCGAGACCTACAAGGAGAAGTCCCGCGACTACGTTGCCGCCGCACGCGTGCTGGGCGCCTCCAACACCCGCATCGTGTTCCGCCACATCCTGCCGAACGTGCTCTCCACGCTGGTGACCTTCATGCCCTTCACCATCGTGGCCGCGATCTCGGCCATCACGGCGCTGGACTTCCTTGGCTTCGGCCTGCCGCCGCCCACGCCGAGCCTGGGGGAGCTGCTCAAGCAGGGCACGCAGACGCTGCGCACCGCGCCTTGGATCGTGATGTCGGCATTTGGTACGCTCGTGGTGCTTCTCACCCTGGTCACCTTCGTGGGAGAAGCCATTCGCGAGTCCTTCGATCCACGCAAATTCACCCTTTACAAATAGACATCCTGCCTCGGGAGAACGTCGCATGAAGACACGACATGGTTGGAACACCCTGCTGCTGATGGCAGTGGCCCTGCTGCTCGGCGCCTGCGGAGGCGGCACCGAGGAACAGGCGGACTCCGGCCTGGACAACACGCAGGAAGTGCTGGATTTCTACGCGTCCCGCCCGGACCTGTTCACCTTCGCCACGCCCGCCGATCTGCCCGCTGACCTGGTGTGGGAAACCGGCATGAACGAGCCGGAGATCGGCTCGCCCGAGGCGAAGAAGGGCGGCACCTACTACGAATCCATCGAGGACTTCCCGCCCACGCTGCGCTTCACCGGGCCGGACTCCAACTTCTCGTCCCGCTCCTGGATCAGCGGCTTCTATCGCATGCCCTGGGTGGTGCCGCACCCGAACACACGCAACTACATTCCGGGCATCGCCGAGGCCTGGGCCATCGATCAGCCGAACAAGAAGGTGTACATCCGCATCAACCCGGCTGCGCGCTGGACGGATGACGAGCCCATCACCTCCGACGACGCCCTGTTCGCGTTCTTCTTCTATTTGTCCGAGTACATCCAGGCGCCGTTCTCGAACAATCATTACAGCAACGAATACACCAACATCACCAAGTACGACGACTACACCTTCTCGGTCACCATGACCAATGCCAAGCCGGACATGGCCGAGTACGCGCTGTTCCTGGCGCCGGTGCCCCAGCACTTCTACAAGGAGCTGGGCACGGATTACCCCGAGCGCTACCAGTGGCGCTATGAGCCTCACGCCGGGGCCTACTTCATCGACGATCGCAACATCGACATGGGCGTGCGCATCGTGCTCGAGCGCAAGCAGGACTGGTGGGCGAAGGACATGAAGTACTGGCGTTACCTGTTCAATCCGGATCGCATCAATCTGTCGGTGATCCGTGACGCCTCCAACCGCTACGAGGCTTTCCGGCGCGGCGACGTGGACATGATGCGCGTGGCCACGGCCGAGATGTGGTACGACAATCTGCCCGACACCGACCCGGACATCGCCAGCGGCTACATTCACAAATCCACGTTCTACAACGGTGGCCCGCGCAGCAACTGGGGTTTGTGGATGAATTCGTCCCGGCACCTGCTGGACAACCAGGACGTGCGCCTCGGCATTCAGTACGCCGCCAACTGGCAGCTGGTGATCGACAGCTATTTCCGGGGTGACATGGAGCGTCTGCGCACGCAGAACGACGGCTATCCCGAGTTCACCAATCCGGACATCGTGGCGCGACCCTTCGACATCACCCTGGCCGAGCAGCACTTCGCGGCGGCCGGCTTCACCCAGCGCGGCCCGGACGGCATTCTTCGCAACGCTGCCGGCGAGCGTCTGGCCTTCACGCTGAGCACGCATTACGACCGCTTCGCCGACGTGTTCACCATTCTGAAGGAGGAGGCCATCAAGGCCGGGCTGGAGCTGCGCATCGAGATCCTCGACGGCGCCGCCGGCTTCCGCAAGGCGCAGGAGAAGCAGCACGACATCTATTTCGTGAGCTTCGCGCCCGCGCTGTCCATGTACCCGGACTACTGGCAGTACTTCCACTCCGACAACGCCTACGACGATGCCTTCCTCGACGATGGCAGCGTGAATCCGGCGCGCGTGGTCAAGCCGCAGACCAACAATCTGCAGATCGTGGCCGACTTCGAACTGGACCAGTGGATCGAGGAGTACGACGACTCCGAGGACAAGCAGCGCATGATCGAGCTGTCGCACATGATCCAGCAGCGTCATCACGACTATGCGTCGTTCTCGCCGGGCTTCGTCGAGACCTTCTACCGCACCGCCTACTGGCGCTGGGTGCGCTGGCCGGAGGGCTTCAACTTCCGCTACACCAGCACGCCACAGGAGATGTTCGCGCACTGGATCGACGTGGACATGAAGACGCAGACCCAGGAAGCACGCCGTGCGGGCCGGCCCTTCGAGCCAGTGATCGAAGTCTATGACCAGTACCAGGGCCTGCAATGAGTGCATGGACTGTCCTGACATGGGGGCGCGGACTGCGCCGGGCGTTTCTGCTCGGCGCCGCACTGCTGCTCGCGGCCTGCGGGGGGGAATCGACGCCTGACAGCGCGGGCTCGGCGCCCGCCGCCACGGCCGACATCAGTGCCGACGTGCAGGCCTGGTATGCCGCGCGCCCCGAGCTGATCGCCTTCAGGACGCCGGCGGACATCCCCGCCGGACTTGTCTGGGAGAACGGCATGGACCTGCCCGACATCGGCTCGCCCGAGGCCACCAAGGGCGGCACGCAGTACGAGTACATGCCCGACTTCCCGGCCACGCTGCGCGTCAACGGCCCGGACTCCTCTGGAGAGTTCCGCCGCTGGATCCTGGACTACACGGCGCTCTCCCTGGCGCATCGCCACCCCAATGAATTCGAGTTCTACCCGGCCATCGCCACCGAGTGGGCGGTGGATTTCCCGAACAAGACGGTCTATGTGCGCCTGAACCCGGCGGCCCGCTTCACCGACGGCGAGCCCATCACGGCCGACGACTTCCTGTTCATGTTCTATTTCTACCTGTCCGAACACATCAACGACCCGTGGTCGGCCAACTGGTACTCGACGCAGTACACCAACATCAGCAAGTACGACGAGCACACGATCTCCATCAGCATGGTCGAGGCCAAGCCGGACATGGCCGCGCTGGCCCTGAGTCTGGCGCCGGTGCCCGAGCATTTCTTCCAGGAGCTGGGCCCCGACTTCACCGAGCGCTATCAGTGGCGCTTCGTGCCCCACGCCGGCGCCTACGAGATCCGGCCCGAGAACGTGAACATGGGCGTCAACATCGTGATGACGCGCGTGCAGGACTGGTGGGCGAAGGACCTGAAGTTCTTCCGCAACCGCTACAACATGGACCGCATCAGCTTCAGCGTGATCCGCGACACCGCGAATCAGTTCGAGGCCTTCCGCCGCGGCGACATCGATCAGTTCAAGATCCGCACCGCCGACTACTGGTACGAGAACCTGCCCGACACCGACCGGGACGTGGCCGGGGGTTACATTCACAAATCCACGTTCTACAACGATGGCCCGCGCGCGCCCTGGGGCATCTGGATCAACACCTCGCGGCCGCATCTGGACAATCTCGAGGTACGTCTGGGCATCCAGTACGCCGCGAACTTCGCGCTGGTGATCGAGCGCTATTTCCGGGGCGATTTCACGCGCCTGGATTCCGCCCAGCAGGGCTATGGCGAGTTCACCAATCCCGCGGTGAAGGCGCGCCCCTATGACATCGCGTTGGCGCGGGAGCACTTCGCCCGGGCCGGCTTCGAGCGCAGCGGGCCCGACGGCATCCTGGTGAACGCGGCGGGCGAGCGCCTGTCCTTCACGTTGTCGACTCACTACGAGCGCTACCGCGATGTCTTCACCATCCTGCGCGAGGAAGCGGCCAAGGCCGGCCTGGAGCTGCGGCTGGAGATGCTCGATGTCGCCGCCGGCTCGCGCAAGGCGCAGGAGAAGCAGCACGACATGTACTTCATCGCCTTCAATTACGGGCTGGAGATGTACCCGCGCTACTGGGATGCCTATCACTCCGACAATGCCTATGACGACGCCTTCCTGGACGATGGCAGCGTGAACCCGGCGCGGGTGGTCAAGCCGCAGACCAACAATCTGGAAGTGTTCGCCAATGTCGAGATGGACCGGATGATCGAGCGCTACGTGGCGTCCTCCGACCGCGCCGAGATGATCGATCTGGCCCACCGCATGACGCAGCTGCACCATGACCAGGCTTCCTTCGTGCCGGCCTTCGTCGAGCCGTTCTACTGGCACGCGTCCTGGCGCTGGGTGCGCTGGCCCGAGGATTTCAACGTGCGTTACTCCAGCTATGCCGAAGACGCCTTCGTGCACTGGATCGACATGGCCATGAAGAACGAGACCCTGGCGGCGCGCCGCGCGGGGCAGACCTTCCCGCCGCAGATCAACGTCTATGACCAGTACTTTCAGCAGTAGGCCCCTATGTCGGATGTGATTCTCTCTGTCAGGAACCTAGTCACCGAATTCGCCACCGACGAAGGTCGCGTGCGAGCGGTGGACGATGTCAGCTTCGACCTGAAGGCGGGCCAGACCCTCGGCATCGTGGGCGAGTCCGGCTGTGGCAAGAGCGTCACGGCGCTCTCCATCATGCGCCTGCTGCCGCAGCCGGTCGGGCAGATCATGGGCGGGCAGATCCTGCTGCAGGGCGAGGATCTGGTGCCCATGAGCATCGCGCAGATGCAGAAGGTGCGCGGGGCGCGCATCGGCATGGTGTTCCAGGAGCCGATGACGGCGCTGAACCCGGTGCACACCATCGGGCGCCAGCTCACCGAAGTGCTGTTGCTGCACAAGAAGATCACCAAGGAACAGGCCATCCGCGAGGGTGTGGAAATGCTCGCCAAGGTGGGCATCCCGGCGCCGGACATCCGCATGACGGAATACCCGCACCAGCTCTCGGGCGGCATGCGCCAGCGCGTGGTGATCGCCATGGCCCTGGCCTGCCAGCCGGCGCTGCTGATTGCCGACGAACCCACCACCGCGCTGGACGTGACGATCCAGGCGCAGATCCTGGAGCTGATCAAGCAGCTGCAGCGCGACATGGGCATGTCGGTGATCCTGATCACCCACGACCTGGGCGTGATCGCCGAGACCTCGGCCGAGGTGGTGGTGATGTATGCCGGCAAGGTGGCGGAGAAGGGCAGTGTGCTCGATGTGTTCGACCGTCCGAGCCACCCTTACACCCGTGGCCTGCTGGAGTCGATTCCGCGCCTGGACACCCCGCCCAAGTCGCGCCTGACCATCATTCCGGGCATGGTGCCCGGCCTGCTCGACATGCCCAAGGGCTGCCGCTTCGAGAATCGCTGCCGCTACCGCAAGGACAGCTGTCTGGCGGCGCCGCCGCCGGCCGAGATCATCGCCCCGGGCCATCAGGTGGCCTGTTACGAATGGCGTGAGCTGCAGAGCCAGGAAGCGCCGGGCGGCGGCGGGGACAGCAGCAGTTTCAAGCGCTGTGCGCTGGGGAGTCTGGCGGCATGAGTGTAATCCCTCTGAGCAATGCCTCGGTGCAGCCGCTGCTGCAGGTGCGCGACCTGAAGATGCACTTCCCCGTCAAGGAAGGCATCTTCATGCGCACCGGCAAGTTCAACAAGGCGGTGGATGGCGTGAGCTTCGACATCCTGCCCGGCGAGACCCTTGGCCTGGTGGGCGAGTCCGGTTGCGGCAAGTCCACGCTGGGGCGCTGCATCGCGCGGCTCTACCAGCCCACGGCCGGCGAGGTTCTCTTCAACGGCACCGACCTGGCGCGCCTCGGGCGCAAGGCGATGATGCCGTTCCGGCGCGACATCCAGATGATCTTCCAGGACCCGATGGAATCGCTGAACTCTCGCCACACGGTGGGGGAGATCCTGGAAGAGCCCTTCATCGTGCACAACATGGGCGACAAGGCCTGGCGGCGTCAGCGCGTCACCGAGCTGCTGGAGCTGGTGGGCCTGCCGGCGCGCTCGGCCACGCGCTATCCCTTCGAGTTCTCCGGCGGCCAGCGCCAGCGCATCGGCATCGCCCGGGCCATCGCCCTGAACCCGAAGCTGATCATCTGCGACGAGCCGGTGTCGGCGCTGGACGTGTCCATCCAGAGCCAGATCCTCAATCTGCTGATCGACCTGCAGAAGGAGTTCAATCTGTCCTACCTGTTCATCGCCCACGACCTGGCGGTGGTGAAACACATCTCTGACCGCATCGCCATCATGTACCTCGGGCGCATCGTGGAGAGCGGGGAGGGCGAGAGCATCTACCGCACGGCGCGGCACCCTTATACACAATCGCTGATCTCGGCGATTCCGGTGCCGGACCCGCACCATGTCTCTCAACGCCAGATCCTGGTGGGCGATGTGCCGTCGCCGATCAACCCGCCGAGCGGCTGTGCCTTCCACACGCGCTGCCCGAAGGTCATGGACATCTGCCGCAGTGTCGCGCCCGTGCTGACGAGCGACCGACAGCCCGTGTCCTGCCATCTGTACAATTCCTGAGGCATGACCGGCGTCACTTACCCTCTTTCTGCTTGAATTTCTGCCTTGCAAGCCGTCCTTGTGACCTCGGTCACTTGGGCAGCCCGCATTCCTGTCTATATTTCGTTCATGCATTTTGTGGGAAATACTCCCACAAAATGATGCCAACCAGAACCAGACAGACCCTCAAGGAGAGTGCATCGTGACATTCAAAGGCAATGTGATCCTCAAGGCAGCCGCCACCTGGCTGCTGTTTTCCAGCGCGCTGGCGCAGGCGCAATACGGCGTGGTGGAGCAACTCGTGCTCAGCCCGTCTCCTCTTACCGATCGCAGTCTGATCGAAGTGCAGGTGAAAGGGCTTGTGGGCAGCCCCTGCGAGATCATCGAAAGCAGCATCGTGCAGGAAGGCTCGCGGCTCATCGTGGACACCAGCATCCGTGGCAATCCGGTGGCGATCTGCATCGCCGTTGTGGTGCCGCTGGATTTCACCGAGACCATCGGTGCGCTGGCGCCGGGCTCCTATACCGTGGAAGCGCGCATCAATGGCGTGGCCTCCGGGCCGCAACAGGCGTTCTCCGTCGTGGCGGCAGCACCGGGCTTCTCGCTCTCGCCGCCCACCGGCACCTATGCCGCGAACCAGCAGTTCGACTTCGCCATGATTCTGGAACGTGAGGGCAGCATCGTGTCGGGCAAGGCGACGCTGTCGGGGAAGAACACCGGCAGTGCCGCGCGGCAGGATGTCTCGAATCTGCTCGCGCAGTGCCTGCAGCAATACCATCTTTCCGCGGGTGGCAAGGTGTTGCGCTGTCCGGGGCTGGCCGCCGGACTGGGCGAGGGCAGCCATACACTGGATGTGAGTTTGACGCTGGATACGCAGGAAGTGGTGCGTGATTCGGTGACGTGGACGGTGCTGCCGGTGGGCATCACGGCGGTGAAGGGCGGTCCTGGCGCGGTGGCGCCGCAGTAGTGGTGGATGTGTGCTGAACAAGAAGGGTTCGACCCGGCCCCGGGCGGCGGCCCCCGCGTTCTGCGACTGACCCGCACCCCTCCCGGGTGCCCTCATTTCGCCGGGAGCCACGGTCTCCCGGCTCACTCGGTGCGGGTCTCTTATGTCGCTGAACGCGGGACCCGCCGCCCGGGGCCTCGTACAATGCCAGCGAATCCGCTTGCAAGCCGGCGTGTATGTTCAGCCTCCCCCCGGCGTGGGGCCGTCGTACGGTAGCGCCAAACAAGAACTGAACCATCCTTTCGATGGCAGACTGTGTCAGCCCTGCCCCTTCATCTTGTTGGGGCCCTTCATGCTGTCCTTCTCCAGGTAGGCGATGATGGCCCCGGCAATGTCCTTGCCGGTGGCCTTCTCGATGCCTTCCAGCCCCGGAGAGGAATTGACTTCCAGCACCAGCGGCCCGTGATTGGAACGGATGATGTCCACGCCCGCCACGTCCAGGCCCATCACCTGTGCCGCCTTCACTGCCAGCTTGCGCTCGTCGGGGCGCAGCCGCACCACGCTGGCCGAACCGCCGCGGTGCAGGTTGGAGCGAAACTCCCCGGGCAGTGCCGTGCGCTGCATGGCGGCGATCACCTTGTCCCCGATCACGAAACAGCGGATGTCCGAGCCACCCGCTTCCTTGATGAACTCCTGCACCAGGAAGTCAGCCTCCAGCCCACGGAAGGCGTTGATCAGCGCTTCGGCCGCCTTGTCGGTTTCGGCCAGCACCACGCCATTGCCGTGGGTGCTCTCCATGATCTTCACCACCAGCGGCGCGCCGCCGACCGAGGCGATCAGATCACTGGTGGCATCGGCCGAGTGGGCGTAACTGGTGATGGGCTGGCCGATGCCCTTGCGGGCCAGCAGCTGGTGCGCGCGCAGCTTGTCGCGGGAGCGGGTGATGGCGATGGATTCATTGACGGAATAGGTGCCGCAGACCTCGAACTGGCGCAGTACCGCGCAGCCATAGCCGGTGACGCTGGCGCCGATGCGCGGGATCACGGCGTCGAACTCCAGGGCCTCGGGCGCATGGGCGCCGGCCGACTTGTAATAGACCAGCGGGTTGTTGGCCGTGATGTTCATGTAGCACTTGAGCACATCCACCACGCGGACGTCGTGCCCCCGTGCCCGGGCTGCCTCCACGAGTCTGCGGGTGGAGTAGAGCTTGCTGTTTCTGGACAGAACGCCGATTTTCATGCTGGTGAATTCCTGGAGCGAGGGGCTGGTGGTGCGGGTGGCAGCGGGCGCCTAAATTACCACAAGGCCCCTGCAAAAGAGATGACACGCCGCAAAAACAGTCGCGTCGGCGTGGTGCCCCCACTAGAATCCGGAGCACGGGTATCGCCACAACAATAACAAGGCGGCAAGTCCATGCGTACGCAGCTACAGCTCGGCCGATTGCAGATCCGCATCCACTGGGGCATCGCCCTGTGTGTCACTCTCACCTTCGCCCTGCTCGTCAATCTGGGCTTCTGGCAACTCGGCCGTGCCGAGGAAAAACGCGCGCAGCAGCGCGAGTTGCAGGCCCGGGAGGCGCTGCCCGCCGTGCCGCTCGTGCAGCTTGCACCGCGCGCAGGGCCATTGGACGCGGCGCAGGCCAGCGCCGTCGACAATCTGCGTGTGTCGGTGACTGGGCGCTACTGGAACGAGGCCTCGTTTCTCGTGGCGTTCCAGTTCTTCCAGGGCGCGCCCGGCTTCGAGCTGCTCACGCCCTTTCTGGTGGCCGGCAGTGAGGAGGTGCTGCTGGTCAGTCGCGGCTGGATCGCGCCGGGGCCCGGCGCCGATGGCATGCCCTTGATTGTTGCGCTGGAAGGGGAGCAGACGCTGACCGGGCAGCTGCATGTGCCGCCAGCGCTCACCGGCACGACGCCCTTCGAGGGCGAGGCCTGGCCATTGCGTCTGCGCCGCCTGGATCTGGCGCGTGCCGCCGAGTTGCTGGAGCGTCCGGTGCTGCCCTGGGTGCTGCGTCTTTCTGCGGATTCCCCCGGCGTGCATGCCCGCCACTGGCCGGCCGTGACGGTGAGCACGCGCAGCAATATCCAGTACGCCCTGCAGTGGTTCGGCATGGCGCTGGTGGTGCTGCTGGTGACGCTGGCGCTGGCGACGAATCTGCTGCAGCTGCGAGGGGTCAGAGACACGTGAGGTCAGTGCCTCTGCCCCCGATGCGACGACCCCGCTGACGCAGGTATACTGCCCGCCGCATCCGCGCCCCTACACTTGACGGAATCCATTGCCATGATTGTTACGCGTCCTTCGCTGTACCTTGCCGCCTCTCTCAGCCTTCTGCTTGCCGCCTGCAGCGACAATGCCCCGTCCACCCCGGCAACGCCTGCGACCCCTGTCGCCAGCAATGCCTCTGGCTGCGAAGCGGCCGACCTGGTGCTGCACAACACCACGATCTACACCTCCAATGAGGCGCAGTGGACCGCCGAGGCCGCCGCCGTGCGTGACGGCCGCATCGTCTTCGTGGGCAGCAATGCCGATGCGCAGCGCTATCTGTGCGGCGATGCCGAGCAGCTCGATCTGGCCGGGCGCTACGTCTATGCCGGCTTCACCGACAGTCATCAGCACCTGGAAGGCGTGGGCCGGCGCACCAAGACGCTGAGCCTGTTCGGCATTCCCACGCTGCAGCAGACGGTGGCCCGCATCGAGGAGTGGGCCGCCACCGTGCCCGAGGGCGAGTGGATTCAGGGGCGCGGCTGGATCGAGCGCGAATGGACGGACGAGCAGCGTTTCCTGAACAAGGACGATGTGGACCGTTTCACCGCCAACAAGCCGCTGTACATGCCGCGTGCCGATGGCGTCTCGGCGCTGGTCAACTCCAGGGCCATGGAGCTGGCCGGGGTCACCCGCGACACGCCCGACCCGGAAGGCGGGCGCTTCGAGCGCGACATCGACGGCAACCTCACCGGCTATGTGCTGGCCAATGCCATGAACGTGTTCCGTGACATCCTGCCGCCCGAAACCGACGAGTATCTCAAGGACAATCTGCTGCGCGGCCTGCAGAGCAATGCGGTGCTGGGCTGGACGCAGACGCAGGATGCCGGCATGTCCTACCGCCTGGTGGACCTGATGAAGCAGATCCATGCCGAGGGGCAGATGGCGCACCGCGTCTACGCCGCCATTCCGGTGGAGGAAGCGGCCGAGATGCTCACTCGCGGCCGTGAGAAGACAGACGACGACCTGTTCGACGTGCGCGGCATCAAGGTGTTCATCGACGGCACGCTGGGCTCACGCGGCGCGGCGCTGATCGAAAACTACTCCGACGCCGACCACAACGGCTTCATGAACCGCACCACCAAGGAGGAGCTGGTGCCGGTGCTGCACGCGGCGCTGCGCCAGGGCATCCAGATCGAGACCCACGTGATCGGCGACCGTGCCGTGCGCACCCTGCTGGACTGGTACGCCGAGGCCCGCGACGCCGTGCCCCGCAGCGAATGGGCCAGCGAGGACCTGCGCTGGCGCATGGAGCACGCGCAGATCATTCCGCCGAGCGACCAGCAGCGTTTCGTCGACCTGGGCGTGTTGCCGTCCATGCAGCCGAGTCACGGCATCGGGGACCTGAACTTCGCGCCTGACCGCCTGGGCCCGGATCGTCTGGGCTATGCCTACCCCTGGCAGCAACTGGTGGATCGCGGCCTGATGATCCTGGGCGGCTCCGACGCGCCGGTGGAAGTGGGAGACCCGCGCATCGAGTTCTATGCCGCCGTGGCGCGCAAGCGCCTGGATGGCACGGATGGCGAAGGCTGGCATCCGGAGCTGGCGGTCTCCCGCGAGACGGCGCTGAAGATGTTCACGATCTGGCCCGCCCATGGCGCGTTCCAGGAAGAGATTCGGGGTTCGGTGGAAGTGGGCAAATACGCCGACTTCACGATCTTCGACCGTGACTTGATGACGGTGCCCGTGGCGGACATCCTGACCGCCGAGAACCAGATGACCATCGTGGGCGGCGAGATTGTCTATCGTCGCTGACCCCCATGTCAGTATTCGTAGATTTCCAGTTTCTGGGCGTCGATGGCATACGCCGCCTCGCCCAGGAAGTGGCTCACCGTCTTGATCTCCAGCACTCCTTCGATCCAGTAAGGCTCCCAGAGTGAGTCCAGCGCGAGACCTGGCTCATAGTCCACGTGGATGATCTGGTTGGGTGGCGGAGGCGGCAGGTGGAGGCAGGCGCCCATGTAGGGCACCAGAAAGAACTCGATCACGCGGCGCTGATCGTCATGGTTCAACGGCACGATGAATCCCGGAATCCGCACTTTCTGGTTCGCCAGTTCGCCGCGCACGGCGGTGGACTGCAGGGCCTCGCGGTAGCGCCTGTCGGCCTCGCTTTCCTGCTCGCGAGTGCCGAACAATGCCGGGTCGTCCAGACTCGAGCCATCGTCGATGTCCGTGAGCCATTGTGGCGGTAGCAGCAGTGCCGCCAGGTCCTCGTCGGGGATCAGTTCGACCCATTCCACTTCCCGATAGTCAGACGCGTCCGCCGCCAGCAGTGGGTGCGCAGGGAGCACCAATGCTGCCACGAGTGCGACGGGGCGGATCAAGGTGTCTATCAACAGATTCATGAGGGAGCTCCGGTCAGGATTGTGTGCAGCCTATGTTATAGCATAGCATTACAGCCGCGCACCATGGGAGCTCCTCACATCAACATGCACGACGCCATTCTGATTCACGATCTGGAATTCCGATGGCCAGGGGCTGCACGGCCCACCCTGAGCATCCCGAGCTGGCGCGTTCGTCAAGGAGAGCGAGTGTTCCTCTACGGCCCTTCGGGCTCCGGCAAGACCACGCTGCTGAACGTCCTGGCGGGCATACAGACGCCGGACAAGGGGGTGGTTCAGGTGCTCGGCTCGGCCTTGGGCAGCATGTCCGCTCGCGCTCGCGATCGCTTCCGTGGCCGTTACATCGGCTACATCTTTCAGCAGTTCAACCTCGTGCCCTATCTCACCGTGGCGGAGAACATCGCCCTCGCTCGGCACTTCGGCGCGCCGGACCCGTCGGTATGGCGACCTTCTGCGGAGCAGTTCCAGAAGGAGACGCGTGCGCTGCTCGCACGCCTGGGGTTGTCCGAGGAATTGTTGTCACGGCAGGCCATGCGGCTCAGCGTCGGGCAGCAGCAACGGGTCGCGGTCGCAAGAGCCCTCATCAATCGGCCCAGGCTGATCATTGCCGATGAGCCGAGTTCCGCGCTGGACTCTGATGCCCGCGACGACTTTCTGGCCTTGCTGCTGGAGTGTGCGGCCGTGCATGACAGTGCCGTGGTGTTTGTGAGTCACGATCGCGGCATGGCCAGGCACTTCGAGACCCAGGTGGCCCTGGCCAGTGTGAATGGCGCAGCAGGAGGCCCATGAGATGTTGCTCAAGGTAGCGCTCGCCAGTCTGCTCAACCGGCGCCTGATCGTGGCCCTGACGGTGCTGCTGATCGCGATCAGCACCCTGGTGCTGCTGGGGGTCGAACATCTGCGCCAGGAGGCGCGCAACAGCTTCAACAAGACCGTGTCCGGCACCGACCTCATCGTGGGTGCCCGCACCGGGCAGATCAATCTGTTGCTGTACTCCGTGTTCCATATCGGCAATGCCAGCAACAACATCTCCTGGCAGAGTTATGAGCAGATCAGCGCGCGCCCCGGCATTGCGTGGACCGTGCCGATCTCCCTGGGGGACTCTCACCGTGGCTATCGCGTCGTGGGCACGTCGGAAGCGTTCTTCACACGGTTTCTCTATGGCAATCAACAGGCGCTGAGCTTCGAGCAAGGCCAAGCCTTCTCGACGCTCCACGAAGCGGTGGTCGGTGCGGAGCTGGCCTCCGCGCTGGGCTACACCGAGGGACAGCAGATCATCCTGTCCCATGGTCTGGGCAACGTCAGCTTCAGCAATCACGAGGATCAGCCCTTCACCATCGTTGGTGTGCTCGCTCCCACCGGTACGCCCGTGGATCGCAGCGTGCTGGTCAGTCTCGAAAGCCTCGAAGCCATTCATGCCAACTGGCCCGGCAGCGGCGCCCTCGGCGCGTCTGCGCCACAGCCGGCGCCCGCGTTGACACCCCAATCCATCACCGCATTCCTGGTTGGCCTGGAGTCGCGACTTGCCACGTTCGCGGTGCAGCGACAGATCAATGAGTATCGGCAGGAGCCCTTGCTGGCCATTCTGCCAGGCGTGGCCCTGTCGGAGTTGTGGACCATGACGGGCGCGCTCGAGCAGGTGCTGACGCTGATCGCGCTGATGGTCCTGCTGTCGTCTCTGCTGGGCATGAGCATCATGCTGCTGTCCACGCTCGCCCAGCGACAGCGCGAGATCGCCGTGATGCGCGCGATGGGGGCTCATGCCTCGTTCGTTTTTCTGCTGGTGGAAATCGAGGCGCTGCTGATCGCGGCGGTCGGCACCGTCCTTGGGGTGGCAAGTCTCTTTCTTGCATTGAACGTGGGGGCCGACTGGCTGAGCGCCCGCTACGGCCTGTTTCTGGAACTGAACGTATTCAACGGCGCGACCCTGCGATATGCCGGCCTGATTGTCGGCTGCGCGGTGCTGCTGGCCATGCTTCCTGCGATTGCGGCCTACCGGCGCTCGCTGGCAGGTGCGCTGGCGGGACGCTAAGGGCGCTTGCCAGCGAAAGCGTGACTGCAGGCCCGCTCCCACAGATGCAGGCCTGCACGCGTCGTCTCACTCCTCCGACGTCGGCCCTTCCAGCGTCGGCAGATGCCCGCTCTTGCCCACCTTCAGCAGGCCGGAGCGGGTGTACAGACCGAGCTTGTCGCGCGTGTCCACGATGTCGAGGTTGCGCATGGTCAGCTGGCCGATGCGGTCCTGGGGCGAGAACATCGATTCGCCCTTCTCCATGGTCAGACGCTCCGGGTGGTAGGTCAGGTTGGGGCTCTCGGTGTTGAGAATCGAGTAGTCATTGCCACGGCGCAGTTCCAGCGTCACCTCGCCGCTGATGGCCGAGGCCACCCAGCGCTGGGCGCTCTCGCGCAGCATCAGGGCCTGGGAGTCGAACCAGCGACCCTGGTAGAGCAGACGGCCGAGCTTGCGGCCGTTCTCGCGGTACTGCTCGATGGTGTCCTCGTTGTGGATGCCGGTGACCAGACGCTCGTAGGCGATGAACAGCAGGGCCATGCCCGGCGCCTCGTAGATGCCGCGGCTCTTGGCTTCGATGATGCGGTTCTCGATCTGGTCGCTCATGCCCAGGCCGTGGCGTCCGCCGATGCGATTGGCTTCCAGCATCAAGTCCACGGCGCTGCCGAAGGTCTGGCCGTTCAGGGCCACCGGCACGCCTTCCTCGAAACGCACGGTCACTTCCTCGGCGGCGATCTCCACATCACTGCGCCAGAACGCCACGCCCATGATCGGGTTGACGATGCGGATGCCCTTGTTGAGGAACTCCAGGTCCTTGGCTTCGTGGGTGGCGCCCAGCATGTTGCTGTCGGTGCTGTAGGCCTTCTCGGCCGACATCTTGTAGCCGAAGCCAGCGGCGGTCATGAACGCGGACATCTCGGCGCGGCCGCCCAGCTCGTCGATGAAGGTCTGGTCCAGCCAGGGCTTGTAGATCTTCAGGGACGGATTGGTGAGCAGGCCGTAGCGGTAGAAGCGTTCGATGTCATTGCCCTTGAAGGTGCTGCCGTCGCCCCAGATGTTGACGTCGTCGTCCTTCATGGCGGCTACCAGCATGGTGCCGGTCACGGCACGGCCCAGCGGCGTGGTGTTGAAATAGGTGGCCCCGCCCGTGGTGATGTGGAAGGCGCCGCACTGCAGGGCGCTGATGCCCTCGTGCACCAGTTGCTGCCGGCAATCCACCAGACGCGCCAGTTCGGCGCCGTATTCCATGGCCTTGCGCGGAATCTCGTCGTAGTCGGACTCGTCCGGCTGACCGAGGTTGGCGGTGTAGGCGCAGGGCCGGGCACCCTTGAGTTTCATCCAGTGCAGCGCGGCGCTGGTGTCCAGACCGCCGGAGAAGGCGATACCGACTTTCTGACCAAGGGGAAGGTTCTGGAGAATCGTAGGCATGGTGAAAGCACACTCAAATAACTGAAAAGACAAGGATAAGCGGGCGGCTTGATCCGCGTCCACTGCGAGAGTGCACTTGCCACCACAAGTTGAGCCAGGTTCCTGGCCTCACCCCCGCAACCGCAAGCCGATCGGATGGCACAAAAAGAGGCCCCGGGAGGCGGCCGGCCCGTTCCACGACATAGGAGACCCGCACCGAGCGAGCCAGGAGACCGAGGCTCCTGGCGCTGCGAGGGCACTCAGGATGAGTGCGGGTCAGTCGTGGAACGGGCCGGCCGCCTCCCGGGGCCGGGTTCCTTGCACTTACGGCTGCGGTTCAATTCCCCAGATCTCCACCAAATTAAGGGTTTTCAAGGTCATAGCGTTCGCACCAACGAGCGGAGAGGCCCGAGAGTAAAGGGCCTTATCGTCCAAGGATGTTCGTCAAGTTTTGTAACAGCCGCCTTCTGATGTAACATCGGTGGTAACACGACCTCGAATTGACTCCCTGGCGGTTTACATGGCGAAGAAAGTCCCCCCTCTGACTGACGCCCAAGTGCGACAGTCTCGACTTGAATCGAAGGAGTACAACCTTGCAGATGGCGGGGGCCTGTACCTTCGCGTCCACCCCAACGGGACGCGCTCCTGGCTGTTCAATTACCTGAAGCCCTTCACCCGAGCCCGCTCGAACATAAGCCTTGGGCAATACCCGGCAGTGAGCCTTGCCAGCGCCCGCCAGCAGCGCCAGGAGTGCCAGGGTCTGCTCGCCCAAGGGATCGACCCCAAGTCACACCGGGAAGCGATCCAGCAGCGCCAGAGCGAGGCGCACAGCACCACGCTTGAAAGGGTCGCGCGCAACTGGCTGGCACTCAAGCGGGCGAGCATCACGCCGGCCCATGCCCAGGACATAGAGCGATCGCTGGCCCTTCACATCTTCCCGCGCCTGGGGAAGATGCCTGTCCACCTGGTAGCCGCCAGGGACGCAATAGCCGTGCTGGAGCCCATTGCCGCCCGCGGATCCCTGGAGACCGTGAAGCGGCTTTGTCAGCGCCTGAATGAGGTATTCGCCTACGCGGTGAACATCGGAGCGCTGCAGCACAACCCCCTGGCCGGGATCGGCAAGGCATTCGCGCCACCCAGCAAGGAGCATTTGCCCACGCTGAAGCCGGCAGAGCTGCCGGAGCTGATGGGGGCACTGGCCGGCGCCAGTATCAGAATCACCACGCGCAGCCTCATCGAGTGGCAACTCCACACGATGGCACGACCCAGCGAGGCGGCCGGCGCGCGATGGGAAGAAATCGACTTCTCCCGGGGCACCTGGAACATCCCGGCCGAGCGCATGAAGAAGCGACTCCCGCACACAGTACCGCTATCGCACCAGGCACTAGCCCTGCTCGAATCCATGAAGCCGATCAGCGCGCACCTGGAATACATCTTCCCGGCCGATCGCAATCCGCGCGACCACACCAACCAACAAACCGCGAACATGGCACTGAAGCGCATGGGGTTTGGCGGCCGCCTGGTGTCCCACGGCCTTCGCTCACTCGCAAGCACCACACTGAATGAACAAGGGTTCGACCCCGACCTGATTGAAGCAGCGCTGGCGCACCGGGATGCGAACAGCGTGCGCGCAGCCTACAACCGCGCGGAGTACATCGAGCGCCGCCGGCCGATGATGGCCTGGTGGTCAGATCACATCGAGGCCGCCGCACGAGGCGGCGCCACGATCACCGGACACCGGCACCTGCGCCGGGCAATCTGAAACCATGCCACAAGGGGGCACCATGAGCACAGCAGCAGAGCAAGGCAGCGACAGATTGACCGCAATCGAACATGGGCAACACCAGGCACGCCAGCGCGCGCCAGTGCCGATCCTTTCCCGCGAGCGATGTTGTGTGCTCTACCTGGTGAACGGTCTGGAGAAGCGCTCGCCCTGGTTCTCCACCTTCGCCAGAGGCCGGCAGGCACTCGCCCTGCTCACGGCCCGCCATGGCCGGGCGATCCTTTTCCACGATTGAAGCTGAGCGACCATGCCAATCAAGGTCAGCGAGACCCAGCGCAAGCACATTGCGGCACAGCTGCTGCCCAAGCTCGACGCGCAGGAGTTTGAAAGCCTCATGCGACTACTGGAGCAAATGGAGCCTTGCCCGCGCCGGCGATCACCAACGCCAGCAAAGATTGCAAGTGAGCTGCAGGCAGCGGCAAATGACCTTCGCAAATACATTCGCCGGATGGATGGATTGCGGGCAATGGGAGGGCAGGCCAATGAGGAACTTCTCGACCTGAGCTATCACCTCACCGGACGAACCAAACAGGACTACTTGGTGTCCCCTTTGCGAAATATTGCCGAGAACATCGAATCGCACGTGGCCGGTATGGCAAGCAGGCTCAATGCCGGCAGGCCACCTGCAACCGAGTACCTTCACAACCTTCTGGGCGTCATTGCCTGGTTTGACTACGGCCAGAGCACCTACCGAGTATCAGCAAGCCGAGAAAGCCCCTTCGCCGTGTTTGCGGCCTATCTGCTCACCGATCTGCTGCAGATCGGAATCCACGACCCGGCCCGCCACGTGTCTCGGGCAGTGGCGCACTACAAGAAGCACTTCGACCGGCACCACAAAACCCCAGCGAAATAAGCCTGTTTCGTGCCTTCTTCGCCCGCAGTGGCACCAATAGCCTGTCCGTGAATGTCCCCTTTGTTCAATGGATATCACGACGAGGCAACCATGAAGTCACAGACACACGCAGCGCCGACAGCGCGCCCCACCCCGGCCCACACCCCAGAAAGATTCCTGCGACTCAAGGAAGTGAAAGAGCGCACCGGCCTTTGCCGGACGAATGTCTATGTTCTTTCGCAGCGCGGGCAATTCCCTACGCCGGTGCGCTTGGGAGGGCGCGCTATAGCCTGGGTCGAATCTGAGGTGAATACATGGATGGAGGATCGCAAGACAAGCGCCAGGGCTGGCGTTCAAGCAACGGAGGCGCGCAGAGCATGAGTACTGAAATCGGGGCCGCCCATCACAACGGCCCGACCTCAAAGCATCACAGCAGACCGGGCAAACTCGACCAGATGCTTGCCACGTTCGCCAAGGGCGAGAAGCTGAACACCTTCGCCGCCCGCGAGCTGGGCGACACCTGCCTACACACGACAGTTTCAGGACTTCAGCGGCGCCATGGTGTCAGCTTTAGCCGGGACTGGCAAACCGTCCCCGGCCGATTCGGAAGCGCCCGCGTGCGGGTGTACTGGCTGCAGGGCGAGGATCTGCAGAAGGCGCGCAGGATCGTCAAGGCGCGCGGGTGACCTATGCCCAGCACCTTCGCCATGGTGCCAGTGGAAGTGTGCGCGGATGACCGATTGTCGAAAATGCAGATCAAAGTCCTGATCGCGCTTTGCAGCTTTCGCAACGCTGAGCACAACGACGTCTGGCCCCACCGCGCCACGCTGAAGGATCGGTGCGGATATTCGGAACGAACGATCAGCCGCGTGACGACCCAGCTTTGCCAGCTTGGATGGCTTGCCAAGGCAGGCCGTGGCGGCCATGGGAAGCCTTGCCGGTACCGGATCACTGTCCCGCCCCAGGCGACCACTTCAGCAGGTGAAACGGTGCCCGATTCGGGCACGGTAGCCGAATCGGAAACGGTAGCCGAACCAGCACCAAGAACGGTGTCCGAACCGGGTCAAGAACGGTGCCCGAATCGGCCACGGGCAAAGAACAGACCAAGAACAGACCACAGAACAGACCAAGCCGCGCGCTTCTCGAAGCACGCGCAGCACAGAAAATCGCTCCAAGCATTTGCCGACAGGGCAACAGATCGATCATGGGCTGAACCAGTAACGCTTCGCACGAAGCCTGGAGCATGAGCGATCCGCACCACCCGTAACCACCAACCACAGACACACACGAGGAACAGATCATGGAGAAAGCCAGCAGGAAACCTTCGCACTTCAAGCGAGACATTCAGGAAATCCCGGAATTCAGAAATCACCTTCGGCGCGAAGAGATCGACATGGAAACCTTTCTGCGCCGGCAACGCGCTCAGGAAGGCGACGAAGTGTCCGCAGACCTGCAATTGCGACACAAGAAAATTGCGCTCAAGCAGGGCGGGAGGGCGTACCGATGAGCAAGATCAACACCCAGCTCACCAGGGATCCGCGCTTTGTTGAAGCCCAGGCGAAACTTACCGAACTGAAGACCGACCTCAACGAGCTGGAGCGCCAGCTCGTTGAGGTCAACGCCGGACTTCTGAGGCTCCCATCTCAGCGCGATCTGATTCAGAGCGAGGCGAGTCTCTTGCTTGATGGGAAGTCCCAGGCAGCAACCACCAGGGACACCCTGATTCGTTCGCTTACTCAGCTCAGCCACCGGGTCAACGTGCTGAGGGAGGCAATCGAGATTCAGAAAGGGCGGGTTCTTCAGGTGAGGACAGAAGTAAGCAAGGTGATCGCCGCAGAGGTAGAGCCAGCGCACCGGGAAGCAGTCGCCTCAATAGCCCGCGCCGTTCTGAACCTTGCAGAAGCAGTCCAGCGCGAGCACGAGATCCGCGAAGACCTGGCACTCAACGACGTCATGTATTCCGCTACGCTGCGCCCGATGACGATCGGCGGGTTCCTCCTGGAGGAAGGGCAAGGCCGGGCCGCGCGCTTTCTGCTTGAGGCTGCAGAACACGGTTACATCGACCCGAAAATGCTTCCCGCCAGCGTGCGAAAGTGGATCCCGACCAAGCCCAGCGCAAAGCCAGCAGCTTCCAGAAGGGAGAGGACGCCCAAGGAGGAAGACTGGACGCCCGCCTGACTTGTTAAACCTGCAACCGATTTTCCGGGAAAATTTTTTCTCAGATCCCGACCTCCTGCCGTCCGTGCCTTCACGCTGTTCCCTGGAAGAACCTATCCGGGGGCAGTGTGCGGCCGGATTGCCTTACCAGCGCCCGCAACCGGCACCACCAGCCCTGGAAAAAAAATATTTCAGTTGCGGGTACTGCCTCCAAGTCACCAAAAAAACTTTCCAATACGCGGGTGCGCGCATTTGGGGACTGCGCGGTACTGATTCCTGAAGGCTCCAAGGATTTACACCACCCTCCCCCTTGGGCCGGCGCCGGCCCGAGATCCACAGCCACACAGGCAAGCATCGACCACCACCCACGGCTGCGCCTGGTGCGATCTGAGCAAGCCTCAGCACCTGGCCTGCCTCTGCGCCAGCCAGCGCCAACCAGGAGCGCCAGAGCGAGGCACGCGGCCACAGGCCAGCGGTATCACGCCAGGGCTGCGCCTGCTGTGATCTGAGCAAGCCTCAGCACCGGCCCTGCCGCCATGCCCGCGGCCCCTGCCCGGCGCCGGCCAGGAGCACCAGAGCGAGGCACGCGGCTGCAAGCCGTGAGACTGAACCAGACCGCGAGCACTACCCCGTGAGGGGGTACCGACCACGGGATGTCACACGGGATGTAACACGGAATCAGTCAGGCGGGAGAGACCCCCTTTCCGCGCCTGGGATGCAGGGCATAGTTCAATTCCCCAGATCGAAGTCCATCGACATGTAGAACTGTCGCCCGAACGGATCATCCACACGGGTTTCCAGACCGCCGGCAATCGGCAGACGCTGGGCGTCACGGTCGAACAGGTTCGTGATGCCCACTGTCACCGTGGAGTCCGCCTCGAACGCGGTGAAGCGGTAGGAATAGCGCGCATCCACCTTGGTGATGGCACGGATGTAATCCGGCGCAAACTGGGCAAAGTTCAATGCCAGCGTGTCGTCGTCGAACTTCAGCTTGCTCATGTGTCGGGCTGTCACGCTGGCACTGTGATCCCCCCGGAACCAGGACAGCCCGAGGTTCGCCTTGTAGCGCGGCAGGGGTGGTGCCAGGTTGGTGGTGGCATTCTGGACGCCAATGCCGCTGGTCAGGGCCGAGAACTCGTCCGGCAAGTATTCCCAGCGCGTGTAGTAATTGCCGCCCAGGCTGGCCGTGAAGCTGCCCAGATCGCCCACCTCGAAGGAGTAGCGCGCACGGAAGTCGATGCCTTCCACGAACTGCGAGGAGAGGTTGATCGGCGCGCGGTACACATCCGTCACCTTGCCCGTGGCGTCACGCGTGATCAGCTCGTTGGGGTTGGCCAGCGCCCAGGCAATGCCCTTGGCGGCATCGGCCGGCACCGTGGCCGGGCGGAAGTTCGCCGTGGTCAGATTGTTGGCCGCCAGGAAGGCGTTCAGCTCGCGGCGCGTCACTTCGGAGGTGATCAGCGTGGAGATGCGCCCGATGTACTCGATCTCCTGATAGTCCAGGTCCAGGCTCAGCCCTTCGATGGGGCGCCAGCTAAGACCGAAGTTGACGATCTCCGACTCCTCCGCCCCCAGGCTCGGATTGCCCGAAGTGCAGCTGTCGGTGCCGTCCAGGGAGATATTGGTGAGCGGGTCCACGCCGCTGGTCACGATGGTGCAGGAGTCCTTGGCCAGCGGGCGCAGCTGGCCCGGAGTCGGGGCCAGGAAGCTCTCGCCGTAGCTGGCACGCAGGGCCAGGGTTTCCAGCGGTTCCCACAGCACGGAGATCTTCGGTTTGGTGGCGCTGAAGCCGATGGTGTAGAAGTCCTCGCTGCGCACGGCGGCTTTCACCCCCAGGTTCTCCAGAATGGGGATCTCCACTTCCGCGAACACGGCGCGCACGCTGGAATCGCGATCGGTCGTGGGCACCAGCGCTGCGGTGGCATTGGAATAGAGGTTGTCCCGCATCGTGGTGTAGGGGTTCTCGAAGTCGAAGTCCTTCTGGTTGCGCAACTGCCCGCCAAACGCCGCGCGGATGGTGCCGTTGGGCACGTCCATCACCTCGCCGTTGAACACGAAGTCGAAGTACTTCAGGCGATCGTGGGTGTCGCGGTACTTCAACGGGTCCACCAGCCAGTCCATCATGGCCTGACTGTTGGCCGTGCGGGCGGCGTTGTAGAAGGGCGAACGCGGGTCGGCGGAACCGAAGGGGTTGAACCACTCGTTGCCGGCCGGGCCGCCGCGGCCGTTCAGCGCGGCCACCATCTTGGACAGACGCCACACGCGCCCGTCGTATTCCCGCCAGGAATCCTGATAGCCAATCCAGGCCTCGCCCTCCCAGCTGGTGTCGCCCACCTTGAAGGTGCCACCGAACTTGTAGGCGTCGGCATAGTAGTGATATTCGGTCATGGCCATGCCATTGCCGGAGAGCACGCTGGGCAACGTGCCCGCCTTGGTGATCGGCCGCCAGGTGGAGGGGCGCACGCGCACGCCGAAGGGGTTGGCCGGGTGGTTGACCGGCACGAACAGGCTGGTCAGGTTGGTGGTCACCGAGTTGCTGGGCGAGCTCGCCAGCACCGACTTGCGATCATTGACGCTCATCTGGAATTCCAGCGTCAGGGAGTCATTCACCGCGTAATTGACGTTGTTGAACAGCGTCACGCCCTCCGAGGGTCTGGCGTAGTCCTGCCATTCGCCGAAATACAGCCGGCAGCCGGTGGCAAACAGCTCGCCGCTGGGGAAAGAGCCGAACTGACCCACATCGGTGGCCGTGCCGTTGAAGGTGCCGCAGCTCGGGTCGGTGCGACCGGCGCCCGTGGCCGTGGCCCAGCGGCCGGGGTTGTTGTAGGCGCTGTCCTGGTCATAGACCTGCTGGTACTTGGGGCGTTCGGACACCAGCATGGCGGTGCGCTTGCTCACCTCGACGGCGCCGACCCAGTTCAGGCCGTTGGCGAAGCTGCGGCCCATGAGGAATTCCGCGGTGTACTGTTCGGAGCTGTTTTCCTGATCGGTCTTGTAATACACGCGGCCCTTCATGCCGTCGTATTCCTTGTAGGGGATCAGGTTGGCCACACCGGCCACGGCGTCGGAGCCGTACAGCGCGGCGCCGCCGTCGGTCACGATCTCCACCGAGCGCTGGGCAATGCCGGGCAGCAGGGCGGACACGGCGCTTTCATTGACGGCGCGACGGCCATCCACCAGGGTCAGGGTGCTTTCGGTGCCCAGGCCGCGCAGATTGAAGCGCGCGGAGTTGGAGTCCTGCTGGCCGTCCTGGGTGGCGAGCACCGAGGCGACAGTGTCGATGTTCTCCATGTAGGGCAGATCCCGCAGGTATTCGCCGAGGTTGGCCGCGCCCGAGGTCCACAGATCGTCCTGGGTGATGGTTTCCACCGGCGAGGCATTGGTGAACTGGCTGTTGCGGATGAAGGAGCCGGTGACGACCACCTCTTCCACCTCGGGTTCGTCGCCGGCACCGGCGGCCTGGGCGAACACGGGCACGGGGATCAGATACAGCGCCAGCGCGCCGAACAGATAATGACTGACAGCGGGGGACCCGCCCTTGCGTGAGGACTTTCTCATACTACTCTCCACTTGAAGTTCTTATTGTCGTGTTGTCTGTAGCCTGCCCGCTGACTCTGCCGCAGAGCGCATTTCTTTGGAACAGGGCGAGCCACGCTTCGGCGCATGCCTTGCGGTCTTGGTCGTAGGGGAACGCTCACTTGCAGCGGCGCGTCGATGCAGCCATCATCGCTCTTCAATGTCCACCGCCGATGCCCGCGCACCGATCCGAGGGAGACAACGCCATGTCCCGCACGTCACAACCCCGTCTGCACTGCTCGGCACTGCTGCTGGTGCTGGCTCTGCTGTCTTTCGGCCTGCCGGACGCCTTCGCTCAGGAGCATCCCCTTGAAGGCACCTGGATCGCCAATCTCGAGCTGAGTGACGACCCGGATCTGGCAGTGGAAACCGCCATCAAGGCCGCCGGGGGCAAGGTGGAGCGGCGCTGGTTCGGCAAGGGCGAGCGCGGGCGCTATCGCGGCGGCCCGGCCGAGCACGAGCTGTACGACCGGCTCAGCTATGACAACACGCTGCGCATTGCCGTGAATGAGCCCGAGGTGTGGATGGGCTACGAGGACGGCTTCGAGCGCATCTTCCACACCGACGGCCGCAGCCAGCGTGTCGGCGCCTCGCAGCATTACGAAGAGGGCGAGCAGGACTTCTCCCTGGGCGCCTGGGAGGGCGAGGTGCTGGAAGTGGAAGGGCGGCCACGCGACGGCGGCTTCACGCTGGAGACCTACACACTGGAAGAGGGCGGGCAGCGCCTGCGCGTCGAACTCGAGATTCGCCCCCGCAGTTTCGGTGCCACGATCCGCATGGTGCGCGTCTACAATCGACAATAGTTTGTCGTTTTTCCGACAATGCCGGCCCGTGGGCCCGCTCCGGGTTGACCTTGCCATGCCGGCTAAGTAAGCTGCCTGCGTTTCCATGTCCCACCTCGGACCGCTGGTCGTATTCCGCAACACTCGAGAAATCTTCAGTGCTGAAAAAAGTCCTCATTGCCAACCGCGGCGAGATCGCCGTGCGGATTGCACGCGCCTGCCGCGAACTGGGCGTGCGTTCGGTCGCCATCTACACCGAGGCCGACCGCTATGCGCTGCATGTGAAGAAGGCCGACGAGGCACATTTCGTGGGGCTGGACCCGCTGCAGGGCTATCTCAACCCGCATCAACTGGTGAACCTGGCGGTGGAAACCGGCTGTGACGGCCTGCACCCCGGCTACGGCTTTCTGTCCGAGAACCCTGAACTGGCCGCCATCTGCGCCCGGCGCGGCGTCAAGTTCATCGGCCCCGATGCTCGCGTCATCGCCGCCATGGGCGACAAGACCGAGGCGCGCCGCTGTGCCGAACGTGCCGGCGTGCCTGTGACGCCCGGCACCGATGGCAACCTGGCCAGCGTCGACGAAGCGCTCGCCTTCGCGCAGAAGATCGGCTACCCCATCATGCTGAAGGCCACTTCCGGTGGTGGCGGTCGCGGCATTCGTCGCTGCAATGACGCGAAGGAGCTGCAACAGAATTACCAGCGCGTGATTTCCGAAGCCACCAAGGCCTTCGGCCGTGCCGACGTGTTCATGGAAAAGTGCATCGTCAATCCGCGCCACATCGAAGTGCAGGTGCTGGCCGATTCCCTGGGCAACACCGTGCATCTGTTCGAGCGCGACTGCTCGATCCAGCGCCGCAACCAGAAACTGATCGAACTGGCGCCTTCGCCCCAGCTCGATGACACGCAGCGCCACTACATCGGTGAGCTGGCGGTGAAGGTGGCGCGCGAGGTTGGCTACGAAAACGCGGGCACCGTCGAGTTCCTGCTGGATGCCGACGGCAGCTTCTACTTCATGGAAATGAACACGCGCGTGCAGGTGGAGCACACCATCACGGAAGAGATCACCGGCGTGGACATCGTGCGCGAGCAGATCCGCATTGCCTCCGGTCTGCCGCTGTCCGTGCAGCAGGAATCCATCACCTACACCGGCTTCGCCGCGCAGTTCCGCATCAATGCCGAAGACCCGAAGAACGGCTTCCTGCCCAGCTTCGGTCGCATCAGCCGCTACTATTCCGCGGGCGGGCCGGGCGTGCGCACCGATGCCGCCATCTACACGGGCTACACCATTCCGCCGTATTACGATTCCATGTGCGCCAAGCTCGTGGTGTGGGCGCGCAACTGGGAAGAGCTGCTGCAGCGTTCCACGCGAGCGCTGGAAGACATGCAGATCTACGGCATCCAGACCACGCGGCACTATTACCGGGAAATCCTGCGGCATCCGGAGTTCCGCTCCGGCAGTTTCAACACCGGCTTCGTCGAGGCGCATCCCGAATTGACCCAGTATTCCACCAAGCGGCGCCCGGAGTTCCTGGCGGCGGCGATCGCCGCGGCCATCGCAGCGCAGTCAGGGATGTAGGCACAGCAGGCTCCCACAGCAGAGCAGCAACAAAACGAGTATCAGGAGTGACCGTCCATGAGCAGAAAGATCCACATCACCGACGTCGTGTTGCGTGACGGCAATCAGTCCCTGATCGCCACGCGCCTGCGCATCGACGACATGCTCCCGGTCTGCGAGGCGCTGGACAACGCAGGTTACTGGTCCCTGGAAGTGTGGGGCGGTGCCACCTTCGATTCCTGCGTGCGCTTCCTGAAGGAAGACCCGTGGGAGCGTCTGCGCACCCTGCGCAAGGCCCTGCCCAACTCACGCCTGCAGATGCTGCTGCGCGGCCAGAACCTGCTGGGCTATCGCCACTACCCGGACGATGTCGTCGAGGCCTTCGTGCACAAGGCTGCCGAGAACGGCATTGACGTGTTCCGCATCTTCGACGCGCTCAATGACGTGCGCAATCTCGAGACGGCCATCGCCGCCACGGTCAGTGCCGGCAAGCACGCCCAGGGCACGCTGTGCTACACCGCCAGCCCCGTGCACAGCGTGCAGGGCTTCGTGACCCAGGCGCAGCAGATGGCGGCCATGGGCTGCCACAGCATCGCCATCAAGGACATGGCGGGGCTGCTGACCCCGTCCGTCACCTTCGAACTGGTGTCCGCGCTGCGCAAGGCCGTCGACCTGCCGCTGTTCCTGCACTCGCATTACACCTCGGGCATGGCCTCCATGTGTCAGCTCAAGGCCGTGGAAGCGGGCATCGATCATTTGGACACCGCCATTTCCGCGTTCGCCGGCGGCACCAGCCACCCGCCCACAGAGACCATGAAGGCCGTGCTGGAAGCCGCCGGGTACACCACCGGGCTGGATTCCGCGCTGCTGGAAAAGGTGGCCGCGCATTTCCGCGAAGTGCGCCACAAGTACCACCAGTTCGAAAGTGAATACAACGGCGTGGACACCCAGGTGCTGTCCAGCCAGGTGCCCGGCGGCATGATGTCCAATCTGGCCAATCAGCTGAAGGAGCAGGGCGCGCTCGATCGCATCCAGGAAGTGTTCGCCGAGATCCCGCGCGTGCGCAAGGACCTGGGCTACCCGCCGCTGGTCACGCCAAGCTCGCAGATCGTCGGCACCCAGGCGGTGCTCAACGTGATCGCGGGCAAGCGCTACGAGACCATCACCAACGAGGTGAAGCGTTATCTGCAGGGCCTCTATGGCGCGGCGCCGGCCGAAGTCGATGCCGCCCTGCGCAAGCGGGCCATCGGCAACGAGGACGTGGTGGAATGCCGCCCGGCCGACCTGCTGGCGCCCGAGCTGGCGAGTCTGCGCGCCAAGATCGGCGAGGAAGCGAAATCCGAAGAGGACGTGCTGACCTATGCCATGTTCCCGGACGTCGGCATGGCCTTCCTGCAGCACCGCAATCGCGGCACGCTGAAGCCCGAAGTGCTGCTGCCGCCCACCACCGGTGCGGCCGCCGTGGCTCCCGTGGCGCATGAATTCAAGATCACCGTGCATGGCGAGACCTATGACATTCACGTCACCGGCGTGAGCCCGGCCAGCGACACCGAACGCCGTTTCTACATGACGGTGGATGGCGAGCCGGAGGAAATCACGCTGGAGTCCGCCGGTGCGGCCGCGTCGGCGGAAGTGCGACCTGGGCGGCGTCCCCGCGCCACCGGCCCGGGACACGTCACCGCCACCATGCCCGGCAATGTGGTCGATGTGCTGGTCAAGGAAGGTCAGACCGTGGCCGCCGGCGACGCCGTGCTGGTCATCGAGGCCATGAAGATGGAGACCGAGATCAAGGCCGCCGTGGCAGGCACCGTGGCGGCGATCTACGTGAAGAAGGGCGACCGCATCACGCCGGCCGAAACCCTGGTGGACATTCGTCCGCTCTGATCACACCACCCGGCCGTAATGGCTGACCGGCTGTTCCCAGTAGACGATGTCGCGGCCCACCTCCGTCGCCAGAGAGGCGAGGATGGCGGGCACGTCGGCGCGGTTGACCACCAGTTCGTACTGCATGCGCTTGCGCTTGCCCGTGACCTGCTCGGCCACGGTCAGGCCCGTGTGCTGGCCGTGGCCGTACACCGTGTACGAGGAAAACCCCGCTACGTGTTCCTGCAGCAGCAGATAGTCCACCAGGGACTCTTCCAGCGTCGGCGAGGTGTTCAGCACCAGCAGGCAGAGCTCCTGCGCCGGTGCATCCATGTCAGAGCGACTCATCGTTCTTCTCCTGTCAGCGGGTCAATCGCCTTGTGAAAGGCCTTGTAGATGATCGGCAGCAGGAACAGCGTGAGCAGCGTGGAGCTGATCAGGCCGCTGATCACCACGATGGCCAGCGGACGCTGGATCTCCGAGCCCGGCCCGGTGGCCAGCAGCAGCGGCACCAGGCCGAAGGCGCAGATCGACGCCGTCATCATCACCGGGCGCAGACGGCGCTGGGCGCCTTCGGTCACCACCGTGAGAATGTCCAGACCCTTTTCCCGCAGCTGATTGAAATAGGTCATCATCACCACGCCATTGAGCACCGCGATGCCCAGCAGGGCGATGAAGCCCACCGACGCCGGCACCGAGAGGAACTCGCCCGTCACCCACAGGCCGATCAGGCCGCCCGTCAGCGCGAAGGGGATGTTCGACAGGATGATCAGCGTCTGCTTGATGGAATGGAACGTCAGGAACAGCAGCAGCGCGATCAGTGACAGCGCCAGCGGCACCACCAGCATCAGGCGCGCGGCTGCACGCTGCTGGTTCTCGAACTCGCCGCCCCACTCCAGTCGATAGCCCTCGGGCATGTCGATGCTGGAGGCAATCTGATTGCGCGCTTCGTCCACGAAGCCCACCAGATCGCGCCCGGCCACGTCGGTGCGGATCACGCTGAAGCGCTGGCCGGACTCGCGGGAGATCAGGATCGGCCCCTCGACGCGCTCGATGCTGGCCAGGTCGGCGAGCGGGATCTGGCGGCCATCGGGCAGGTCGATGAAGCTGTCACGCAGCTGCGCCAGACCATCCCCTTCGATTCTCGGATAACGCACCATCAGGGGAATGCGCGCGCTGCCTTCCATCACGCTGCCCACATTGATGCCCTCGATCTCGGCGCGCAGACGCGTCTGCAGCGCTTCGGCGTCCAGTCCCAGCCGTCCTGCCAGGGTGCGGTCGATGCCGATCTGCAGGTACTGCGCACCCTCGTTGAGCGTGGCGATGGTGTCGATGGCACCTGGAATCGCCTCGACCTGCGCGGCTATCTGCTGGGACAGGGCGTTCAAGGTGTCCAGATCCGGCCCGAACAGCTTGATGGCCACATCACCGCGCGAGCCCGTCAGCATCTCGGACTCCCGCATGTCGATGGGCTGGGTGAAGCCGTAGTTGATGCCCACGAAGCCGTCCATGACTTCGCGCAGGTGATCCTCGATCTGCGCCTTGGTCTCGCGCCACTCTGCCGGCGGCCGCAGATGCAGGAACATGTCGGTCTCGTTCAGGCTCATCGGGTCCAGGCCCATCTCGTCCGAGCCGCTGCGCGAGACCACGCGCAGCACTTCCGGCACTTCGGCCAGGATCGCCTTCTCGATCTCCAGAATGATTCGCGAATTGGCTTCCAGGCTGATGGAAGGAAGCGTCTCGACCTGGATCAGCAGGTCGCCTTCATCCATGGTGGGCATGAAGGTCTTGCCCACCAGCGGGAACACCACCACGCTCGCGCCCAGCAGGGCGGCACCCAGGCCGAGCAGCACGGCAGGCCGGGCCAGCGCCTTCTTCAGCAACGGGGCGTAGAGGGCGGCAAGGGTCCGGCTGAGCCACGGATCGACGTGGGAGTCGGCACGCACCAGGAACGACGCCACCACGGGAATCAGCGTCAGCGACAGCAGCAGCGAGCCGAGCAGCGCGAACACGATGGTCAGGGTGACCGGGCCGAACAGCTTGCCCTCCAGGCCTTCGAGAGACAGCAGCGGCAGGAACACGATCACGATGATGATGATGCCCGAGGTCACCGGCGCCGCCACGTCGCGCACAGCTCGGTAGATGACGTGCAGCACCGGCAGACGGCGCGGGCCGTCCTTCTGGTGCGCCATGGACGAGACGACGTTCTCGACGATCACGATGGACGAGTCCACCAGCATGCCGATGGCGATCACCAGGCCGCCCAGACTCATCAGGTTGGCCGACATGGCCATGGAGTCCATCATCAGGAAGGTGAACAGGGCGGACATCGGCAGGATCACGGCCACGCTCAGCGCGGCGCGCACATTGCCGAGGAAGAGCCCCAGCAGCACCACCACCAGCAGCACGGCCTCGATCAAGGCCCGTGACACGGTGCTCACGGCGCTCTCGATCAGCACGGTGCGATCGTAGAACACATGCAGTTCGGTGCCTTCTGGCAGGGATGATTGCAGCTCGTCGAGGCGGGCCTGCACACCCTCCACGACGTCGCGGGAATTGGCGCCGCGCAGGCCGATGACCAGGCCCTGCACCGTCTCCGAGCCACCGTCGGCGGTCACGGCGCCATAACGCTCCATGTTGCCGGCGGTGATGGTGGCGACCTCGGACAGGGGCAGGGAGTCCCCCTCGGCATTGCGCACCTGGGTGCTGGCCAGATCGGCCAGGCCGGCGATGGCGCCCTCGACGCGCACCAGGATCACTTCCTCGCCCTGGTCGATGCGGCCGGCCCCGTCATTGCGGTTGTTGGCGGCCAGTGCATCGGCAATGTCCTGCAGGCTCACGCCCAGCGCGTTCATGGCTTCGCGGCGCGGCTGCACCTCGTAGGTGCGCACGAAGCCGCCCAGGGCGTTGACGTCGGCCACGCCCGGCACGGTGCGCAGGGCCGGACGGATCGTCCAGTCGAGCAGGAAGCGCTTGTCGGCCAGCGTCATGTCCGGGTTGTCGATGGTGAACATGAACATGTCGCCCAGCGGGGTGCTGGTCGGCGCGAGGCCGCCGCTGATGCCGCCAGGCAGGCTGTCCCAGACATTGCCCAGGCGTTCCGCCACTTGCTGACGCGCCCAGTAGATGTCGGTGCCATCCTCGAAGTCGAGCGTGATGGAGGTCAGCGCGTACTTGGAGATCGAGCGCAGCATGGTCTGCTGCGGAATGCCCAGCAGTTCCACTTCCACCGGCTGGGTGATCAGGGATTCCACTTCCTCTGGCGTCATGCCGGGGGACTTGATGATGATCTTCACCTGGGTCGGCGAGATCTCGGGAAAGGCGTCGATCGGGATGTTGAGCAGGGCGTTGCCGCCGAAGCCCAGCAGCAGCAGGGACAACAGGATCACCAGCAGTCGCTGGCTGAGGGACGCCTGAATCAGCGAAGCCAGCATCATTCACCCCCGCCCAGGCCGAGCTGTATGCCCTTGAGCACGGCGGTGCCCTGGATGGCGACTTCCTCGCCGGCGCGCAGCCCTGCGGTGGCCAGGTAATCTGCACCAGCCGGGCGCAGGGTGAGCTTGCGGGCTTCCACGCCCGAAGGGGTGCGCACATAGATCGTCGTGACACTGCCGCTGTGCACCACGGCGCGCTCGGGCACCAGGATGCCGGGCGCCGAGGGCGGCAGCACCAGCGAGACGATCTGGCCGGTGGTGAGGGTGGTCGGGGCATCGAATTCTGCCAGCAGCTCGATGGTCTGGTTGCTGCTGTCGATCACGTAATCCATTTGTCGCAGGGTGAGGGTCTCGCCGCTGACGGCAATGCTCAGACGCTGACCCATGCTCAAGTCCCGTGCCATGCGCGCCGGGACGTGGGCGCTGAGCCAGCGCTGGTCGCCGGCATTCAGGGTGGCGAGCGTCTCGCCGGCGGCGATGAAGTCACCGGCAGCGTGCAGACGCTGACTCAGCACGCCGGCCTCGGGGGCCAGCACATAGAATTCCCCCAGCCCCTGGCTGCGTTCGCGCAGGGCCTGCAGGCGAGAGGCATCGAAGCCCCCCTGGCCGAGCTGGGCGCGGGCGCTGCGCTCGCTGAAGGCGGCCTGCTGTTGCGCGAGGCGCGTCTGGTTCAGGCGCTGCTCGGCGATCACGCCCTGGGCGAACAAGGTCTCGTCACGCTGCAGGGCCAGGTCGGCACTCTCCAGGGTGGTCACGGCACTGATCCAGGCTTCCTGCAGGGGCAGGATGTCCTGGCTGCGCAGGGTGGCCAGCAAGGCACCGGCGGCGACGCTGTCCCCGGCCACGGCGTGCCAGCGACTGAGCGTGCCGCTCCACAGGCTGCTGACCATGGCAGCACTGTCCGGGGAGTTCACGACCGTGGCCGCCACGCGCGCGCCGGTGCTGGTATCGGCGGCCTGCACCGGGGTGAACACCACGCCCATGCGGACAATGTCCTCGGGGCTGATGGCAACGGGTTCCTGGGCCTGCAGCTGCGCGCACAGTGCAAGGGCGAGCGGGGCCAGCACGGTTCTGGCCAGGCGGGAATGAACAGGGTGCGTCATGGCAGTACTCCAAGAATCTGGTTGAATTCGGCGATCAGGCGCGCGTGTCGCAGGGAGGTGAGTTCGAGGTCGCGAGCACTCTGGCGCGTCTGCTGCAGGGCGATGACGACCTGGCTGGTGTCTGTCTCGCCCGCCTGGAAGGCGGCGCGGGCCATCTCCCATTGCTGGCGCGCCAGTCTGGCCTGCTCTTCACTCAGGGGCAGCGATTGGCTCAGCACGAAGAGTTCGTGCTCCACTTCGTGCAATTGCAGATCCAGCGCGCGCCGCGCCGTGGCGTGGCGCACCTCGGCGTCCACCTTGCTGCGACGCTGGGCACTGGTGGCGGCGTTGACGTGGGCACGGCCGCCCAGGGGGATGTTCAGGGAGACTGCCAGCGCATCCTCGTAGTCGGCGAACAGGCCGGCGCGCTGGCGGCGGGTGCCCACGGCCAGGGTAGGCGCACCGCGGGCATCCGCCATGGCCTTGTCGATCTCGGCATCCGCCACTTCGACTTGCGCCTGCAGCAGGCGCAGCAGGGGGTGGGACTCGGGGACCTGCTCCTGCGCCGCGATGACTTCCGCCTGCAGACTGGCCGGTCGCGCCTGCAGGCCGGTCAGCGTGGCGTACTGGCGTTCGGCATCCACGCGCGCGGCCTCGGCCGTCAGTTCGTTGCGCTGCTGGGTCAGCAGCAGCGCACGGGCCTGCAGCAGCTCGCGTTCGGCAATGTCGCCGGCGGCGAAGCGCAGTTCGGCGATCCGCACCAGTTCCCGCGCATCGGCTGTGGCGAGCTGCTCGGCAGCCAGCACGGCATCGGCTTGCGCCATGTCGGCCAGAGCGCTGCGCAGCTGCCCGGCTATGTCCAGCGTGAAGGCGTCCTCCCAGGCGGCGGACTCTGCCTCGTACTGTGCCCCGCGCGCCTGCATGGCGCGGCGTTCGCCCGGTCGCCAAAGTGGCAGGGCCACGCCCCAGGTCAGTTCGCGCTGGCCGAGGTTGTTGAGCAGGCGATCGTCGATGGCATCCAGCTGCACGCTCGGGCGGCCGGCGATCCAGCTCTCGCCCAGCGCATTCATGTCGCGGGCCTGGGCCTCACGGGCCGGGCCCTCCTGGGCGTTGGGGGCATGGCGCAGGGTTTGTTCCAGCAGGGCGCTGAACGTCAGTGTCGGGTCGGTGGCCAGGGGCGCATGATCGAGCTCCTGCGCGCCCAGTCCCGGCAGCACGAAGAGTCCGGTGAGCCCGGCCAGGGTGACAAGCCGGCGTAGTCGTGATCGGTGCACGGTGCAAACTCTCTTTGATCGGTGGAAGGGATGGCGACAGACTAGGCCATGGGGTGTGAAAATTTTGTCAAAGCGCCGCCTTCACGTTTTTTTGACATGACGCGCGCGACACTGATCCCGTCAGGTGAGTGTGCAAGGAGCCGCCCGTGAAGATTCTGGTGATCGAAGACAACCGCGACATAGCCGCCAACATTGCGGACTATCTAGAGCCGCGCGGGCATGTGCTGGATTTCGCGGCCACTGGCCCACTCGGCCTGCAACTGGCGCTGCAGGAGCCGCACGACGTGATCGTGCTGGACGTGAATCTGCCCGGACTGGATGGCATGTCGCTGTGTCGGCGCCTGCGCAGCGAGGGCCGCAGTGATGTGCCCGTGCTGATGCTCACCGCCCGGGATCAGCTGGAGGACAAGCTCGAGGGTTTCGCGGCCGGGGTCGACGACTACCTGGTGAAGCCGTTCTCGGTGAAGGAGCTGGAGGTGCGCCTGCTGGCGCTGCAGCGGCGCGGCCGGCCGTCGACGTCCCAGGCGCTGGTGGTTGCCGATCTGCGCTATGACCCGCAGACCCTGGTCGCCACGCGCGCGGGCCACACGCTCGAACTCAATCCGATGCAGCGTCGTCTGCTGGAGCTGTTGATGAGCAATTCCCACCGCGTGGTGAGCCGCGAGGAACTGGAGCACCACATCTGGGGCGATGCCCTGCCGGACAAGGACGTGCTGCGCACCCACATCTACACGCTGCGCACGATCATCGACAAGCCGTTCACCCACAAGCTGCTGCAGACGGTGCATGGCACGGGCTATCGTCTCGCGCTGACAGAGGAGGGCGCCTGATGCGCAGAACCACCCTCAAGTTCCGGATTCTCGTGGCCCTGGTGCTCATCGTGAGCGTCACCAGTCTGATGTTTGCCGGCGGCGTGCTGCTGATCAAGGCGCGTCTGGAAGCCACCATCTTCGGCGAAATGGTGGCCGAGCAGATGCACGTGCTGATCGGGCAGCTGGATGAAGGCACCTATCATGGCGATGCCTTGTTCACCGGGTGGACCTTTCACTTCGGCGACGCCGTGGCCACGCTGCCCGAGGCGATCACCGGCCTTGCCCCGGGGTCGCACCACAGCGTGGTGGTGGGGAATCTGCGTTACCAGATCGAGGCCGGTGCCTGGAACGGCCGCCCGGCCTATCTGATGTACGACGTCACGGAATGGGAACAGCAGGAGCACGACGTGCTGCTGATGCTGCTCTATGGCCTGTTGCTGGTGCTGATCGTGGCCATCCTCATGGGCTTGAGTGCCACCCGCGCCATCCTGGCACCGGTGCAGAATCTCTCGCGCCGTCTGACACAGATCGAGCCGGGGCAGACGAGTCTGCGCATCGCCGCCGATTATGCCGGCACGGAGATCGGGCAGATCGCGGCGTCCTTCGACAAATACCAGGAGCGGCTGGAGAAATTCGTCGAGCGCGAGCGCTCCTTCACGGCGGCGGCCAGTCACGAACTTCGCACCCCGCTGGCGGTGATGATGGGGGCGCTGGACGTGCTGGGTGCGAGTGCCCAGACGCCGTCCTCGCAGCGCGCACTCGAGCGCATCAGCCGGGCCTGTGGCGAGATGCTCGCGTTCATTGAAGCGACGCTGCTGCTGTCGCGCGAGGAAAGCAGTCAGATCGATCAGGGCAGTCCGGCGGATGTGGAGCAGCTCGTCGAGCGCTGCCTGGAGGACCAGAGCGCCCTCATTGCCGATCACGGTCTGGAGATCGTGTGCGACTACTCCGGTGCGCCAATGCTGCATGAGCCGGCGAGCCTGGTGCAGATCACCATCAGCAATCTGTTGCGCAATGCCCTCGAGCACACACACGAGGGGCGCATCGAGATCGTGCTGCGTGAGAACCTGCTGGCCATTCGTGACACCGGCGAGGGCATTGCGGCCGACAAGCTGGCGCTGGTGTTCGAGCGCAGCTACACCACCAAGCAGAGCGGCACGGGCCTGGGGCTGAACCTGGTGCGCCGCATCTGTGATCGCATGCACTGGCAGATCACGCTGGAGAGCACGCCGGGCGAAGGCACGGTGGCGACAGTGCGCTTTCGTGACTGAACGCGCTGCGACACTGTGCCACATGGCGCTTCTGCACAATCGGCGTAGCATTCCCACTGTCGAGAAGCGAAACGAACGGTTCGCAATGCGGCACCAGTGATCCTTGTTTTAAGTACTCTTCAACCCGATTGGTGACTCCATCCAATCGGGTTTTTTTATGCCTGTGCGGTGCGTTGTGCTGGGGCCTGCCGCCGGGTGCCACCGACGCAGACACGCTGTGAATACCTCCCTGTACGCTCGGCGCGCGCCCTCCCTGGCGCGCGACGGTCTGCGTCAGTGGCACCCGGCGGCAGGCTCCGACCTTGGTGCCACCCCGCCAGGCATGGGGACGCGGAGAGAGGTCTGCTCGGGCGGTGACGCCGTGCAGCGGCATAAGAGACCCGCGCCGAGTGAGCAAAGAGACCGAGGCTCTTTGCGATGCGAGGGCAGGCCGGAGGGCCGCGGGTCAGCCGCAGCACGGCGTCACCGCCCGAGCAGACCGGCTCGTGCTCCCCATGCCTGCGACAACATGTCGCATTGAGTGTGTTACCTGAAGTGTTACCGTTGTTACCGAGAGTAACTACAAGATCACTACAGGAGACACCCCATGATCCTTCACCGCAAGGCACTCACCCTCGCCATCCTCACCGCCATGGCCGGCTCCGCCGCCGCCAGTGAGGCTCCCGTCACCCCCGAAGAGATGGTCGTGACCGGCGTGCGCACCGATGCCCCCCTGAATGTTTCCACCAACCCCAAGGCACCCCGCCAGCCCGTGCCCGCCCATGATGGCGCCGATTATCTGAAGACCATTCCCGGCTTTTCCGTGATCCGCAAGGGCGGCGCTGACGGCGACCCCATTTTCCGCGGCATGGCCGGCTCGCGCCTCTCCATGCTGGTGGACGGCGAAACCGTGCTCGGCGGCTGCGGCCACCGCATGGACCCGCCCACGGCCTACATCTTCCCCGAGGCCTATGACAGCATCCAGGTGATCAAGGGCCCGCAGTCCGTGCAGCACGGTCCGGGCAATTCCGCCGGCGTGGTGCTGTTCGAGCGCAATCAGACGCGCCCGACGGCCACCGACTTCTCCCTGCACAGCAGCGTGCTGGCCGGCAACTTCGGGCGGCATGACGAAGTGCTCGATGCCACGTACACCACGCCCGAGTTCACCGTGCGCGCGTCCGGCACCAATGCTGTGCAGGACGACTATCAGGATGGCGATGGCGTCGACGTGCATTCCGAATATCAGCGCTGGAGCACCAATCTCAGTCTGGCCTGGACGCCCAGCGACAACACTCGCCTGGAGCTGACCGGAGCGCGCAGTGACGGCGAGGCGGCCTACGCCGATCGTGGCATGGACGGTACAAAATTCGCCCGCGACAACTACGGCGTGAAATTCCTGCAGTCCAACATCGGGGACGTGTTCAAGACGGTGGAAGTGCAGGCCTATCACAACTATGTCGATCACGTGATGGACAATTACAAGATGCGCGACCTGGCCACGCCGGCCACCGGGCGCATGGTGTCCAATCCCGATCGCGAGACCACCGGCGGCAAGCTGGTGCTGGGCTTCGCGCCGAGCGTGAGCACCGATCTGACTGTGGGCATCGACACCCAGGACAACGTGCACACGGTGCGCAATACCATGAACCAGACCATGATGCCCTACCAGGCCATGGTGCGCGGTACCGATGCCGAATTCGAGCAGACTGGCGTGTTCGCCGAGCTGGGCTGGAATTTCGGCATGGACAGTCGGCTGATTGGCGGCGTGCGCGCCGACGACTGGCAGTTCACCGACAAGCGTCAGCGCGTGGCGCTCTCCATGATGATGAGTGCGCCCAATCCCACTGCCGGCATGCAGCGCAAGGAAACCCTCAACAGTCATTTCCTGCGCTATGAAACGGGCATTGCTGCGATTGACTCGACGTTCTACGCCGGCATCGGCCACAACGAACGCTTCCCCGATTACTGGGAGCTGGTGTCCAAGGAGTCCGCCACCACGGTCAGCGCCTTCGATGTGGAATCCGAGAAGCTCACGCAGCTCGACGTCGGCCTGATCTACAAGCAGGGCAATGTCAGCGGCAGCGTGTCGGCGTTCTACAACGAGATCGACGATTTCATCATGATCCAGTCCGGGGTGATGAAGCCCTCGGGCATGATGGCCATGCGCAGTGCCACCATTGCGCGCAACATCGACGCGCGCAGCTGGGGCGTGGAAGTGGACGCCCAGTACCGCTTCGCCATGAACTGGCGCACGGAGCTGACACTCGCCTCGGTGCGCGGCGAGAACAGGACCGAGAACCGCACGCTGCCGCAGTTGCCGCCGCTGGAAGCGCGCCTCGGTCTGCACTATGACAACAGCGTGTGGTCGGCCGGTGTTCTGTGGCGCGGCATCGCGAAGCAGGATCGCGTCGACCCGGGCCGCGGCAACATCGCGGGCCAGGACATCGGCGTGACGGACTCGGCCAATGTGCTGTCCTTCAATGCAGGCTGGCGTCCGGACGAGCGCCTGCTGGTCACCGCCGGCATCGACAATCTGCTCGACAAGACCTATGCCGAGCACATCAGTCGCGCTGGTGCGAGCATCCCCGGCTTCGACCAGATCCTGCGGGTGAACGAGCCGGGTCGCACACTGTGGATGAAGGCGCAGTACACGTTCTGATCATGATGTGGGATCATGCCCGCATTCACGCAAGCAATGTATGGGGGACCAATCATGATTGAACCGAATGTGGCGGGAGGCGTGATCGGCGGTGCGCTGATCGGCATCTCGAGTGTGCTGATGCTGTTGTTGCTCGGGCGCATCACCGGCATCGCCGGCATCCTGACGGGGGTCATCACCTGGAACAAGGCCGACGGCCTGTCCTGGCGCATGGCCTTCGTCGCGGGCCTGGTGCTGGGTGCGGTGCTGTACCAGCTCTTCATCGGCCCGCTGCCGCTGGAGATGCAGGCCAGTGGCCCGCTGCTGATCGCGGCCGGTCTGCTGGTGGGCATCGGCACGCGGCTCGGCTCGGGCTGCACCTCCGGTCACGGGGTGTGCGGCATCGCGCGCCGCTCGCCGCGCTCCTTCGCCTCCACCGGCACCTTCATGGTGGTCGCCGT
>Ga0255182_1000288_pt1 | contig 38730 bp, 20 predicted proteins | sample Atl_UVDOM_RepA_8_FD_188420 | JGI IMG/M metagenome (GOLD analysis project Ga0255182, IMG submission 188420) | Freshwater microbial communities from Altamaha River, Georgia, United States - Atl_UVDOM_RepA_8d | ecosystem: Environmental > Aquatic > Freshwater > River | place: USA: Georgia...
GACAATTGTTGTAAAGCCGATGCTGGTACCATTAAGGATACAACTTTCAATGCTTGCGCCGGTGACACTAAACTTGTTACCTTGCCTTTACCCGTTTATGGGAATTTAAATGCCATACCAGATACTGCTGTTTATGGTTATGGATATGTAGTTGTAAAAGATGACCTTATTTTTGATATAGCTGCCAACAGGGATTTAAGAAATTTGCCCGCCGGTAATTATCAGGCCAGGGGATTTTCCTATAATAAAAAACACCTTCCGGTGTTCAGATCTTTCATTGGAAAAAAATCATTACCCCAATTAGAGACCATTATAAAAAATCCACTGGCTAAAGAAGATACTTGTGGAGCCCTTTCCACGGGTAATTATCTTTTTAATCTATCCCCTGCTTCTTGTGTAAAAAAGATCAACTGGCTGATTCCAAAAGGTGATAGTATTTTTTTTGACGGCAAAATTTGTAAAGCGGAAGGAGTTTATAAACAAACTATTCCAATATCTGGTGCTTGTGATAGTGTAACAGAGTTAAATCTCAAATTTATTGAGATCGTATGTCCCAAAGGAACCTTTCAGGTTGGAGATTCAATCTTTAGAAAGGAGGGCACGTATCAGGTGAAATTACAATCAGTGACTGGTTGTGACAGTATTGTAAATGTAAAACTAAAATATTTTAACAGAACCTTAAGTATTAGCTTACCAGAGGAGTTGACTTGCGCCAGAAATCAGGTAACTATCGATGCAACAGGAACTGCTTCAAAGGACTACAAGACATCTGTTGAATGGACTAAACTGGATGCCGCCATTGGTACTCCCATATTAATTAGTTCCAATCCATTATTAAAGGTATCTGAAGCTGGTTTTTATCAGTTGAATGTGGTTTATGATATGGACAGAAAATGTAGGGATACCCTGGTACAGGTAATTGAAAATAAAGCTATTCCTCAGATTACCAAAGGTACTTTGTTGCCTTTTACCTGTAAAGTAGATTCAGTGATTATGGGAGGAGCACAAACTTCTGAAGGCATTGAATTCAGCTATTTATGGAGTTCATTAAATGGCAAACTGGGGTCAATAACAAAAGAAAAATTTGCTTATGCCTTAACCCCTGGAAATTACAGATTTAAGGTTTCCAATATTGTCAATGGTTGTAAAGATAGTACGGAAATTATTATTCAAGCCGATACTTTAAAACCTGTTGCCCTGGGTGGCGGAGATAAATTTTTGACTTGTGCGGTAAATACAGTTACCATTGGAAGCGCTCTTTCTGATGGAGGCAGTGGATTTAATGCCAGATGGAAGGTTGTAGAATGTGGTGATTTTTGTCTCCTATCTCAGCCACAAAGAAAAACACAGACTATCAGTTCGCCGGGTATTTACCGATATAATGTAGAAAATACAAGGAATGGTTGTAAGGATAGTATTACCGCAACGGTAACTTTAGATACTTTGCTTCCAACATTTGTTCTACCTGTTTCAGATACTTTACATTGTGAAACAGGTAGCGCCCGATTGAAGCTTTCAGTAAGTAGCCTGAACAGAATACGATTCAGCTGGAAAGCTGAAAATGGCGGGATAATCGGGGCGGATTCCATTTTATTGCAACCAACCATCAGAAAAGCTGGTTTTTACCGGTTCTCTTTGCTGGATACCATCAACAAATGCAGCAGAGAATCGGGTATTACCATTACGGAAAATTGTAAACCCAACCTTTTTTTAAGCAAAGCGGATTCCATCAATTGTGTCAGGGATATAGTTAATTATACCGCTGGCATTAGAAATCCAAATTCGGTGACCACCTATAGCTGGAATTCATTTCCCGGAAATAATTGCCTGATTAGTGGTCAGGGTACAACCAGTATTAGTGTTAATTGTCCGGGGTTATACAGACTAATTGCTACCAACACTGTTTTTAATTCCTCAGATACGTTGTTGGTTACAATTGTTGAGGATAAGATAAAGCCTGTAGTATCCATTATACCGCCAGATACCATAACCTGCAAAAAAAAGGAGATTGAAGTAAATGCCTCAAACTCATCAACCGGCAATATATTCAGGTATGTATGGTTAAATGCTATTGGTGATACCATTTCAACCTCCCTTACATTTAAAACCTTAAAGCCAGAATTATTTTCACTGGAAATTACAAATAAACAGAATGGATGTTTTGCTACCGGTCAGGCAAATGTTTTGCGGGATGAGGCATTACCCACCGTTAAATTCGTTAATTCTTTTTACCCATGTAATCAGGATTCCTTTGCTTATGCGCCACAGGTAAATCCGGTAAATCCGAAGTTTACCTACAAATGGAGCGGCCCGGGAATATACAAGCATGCTGATAGTTTACAGGTCTGGGTGAATAAACCCGGGAAATATTTTCTGGAGATTATGGATCCATCCCAAAATTGTACAGTTATAGATTCTGTTTTAATTGATGATCAGCCATGTCCTCCCTGTCTTAAATTTATTGGTATTCCTGATACCCTGACCTGTGCAAAACGGGAAACCATATTAAAGGTTGATTTATGCAGACCATGTATAAATTGTGATTTCAGATGGTCTGGCCCTGGTCTTCTTCCTTCGGGTGATTTTAGGAATCAGCGGGTTGATATGCCTGGAACTTATACCCTTAAAGGACTGTCATCCAATGGACTGGAAACATTAATTGAGATTATTGTAATTGGAGATTTACTTCCCCCTCCAACTAAAGATTCAGAAATTTATACCCTGAATTGTTTGATTGATACAGTTACTTTAGCAGCACCGGTTTTAAGAGCTGATACCAATTATCAGTATAAATGGTTGCCCCCGATTGGAGAAAACATTCCTGTTTTAGATAAATTTACCTTAAAAACAAAGGCTCCAGGATTGTATCAGGTGTATATTACCAACAAGCGAAATGCTTGTATCAATTTTGGTGAAGTTTTGGTAAGGGTAGATAGAGTTAAACCCAAAGCTGAAGCAGGCAATGATAAATTATTAACCTGCACTCAAACCCAGTTTAACCTGGATGGTTCGTCTTCTGCCAATGAAGGTAATAGATACAGCTATGTATGGGAAGGAAAAAACGGGGGAAGAATACTGGGTGGAAAAAGCACCCTTAATCCATTTATAACGGAAGCTGGAACCTATATTATTACCGTTACCGACAACAATAACGGCTGCACGTCTAAAGACAGTATGCGTGTTTTACTGGATAATAATCTTCCGGTTATTCCATCTTTTAACGATTCTACCTTACTTTGTAAAAAGAGGGAACTAACCTACCTTGGAAAATTACCCGCAGCCAGCGGATTTACAGGAAAATGGTGTCAATTAGATACATTAGGTGTTAAAACAAATTGTACAAATGATTTAAGAAAGGTTTTTACGGCAGGCGGACTTTTTCGATTTGAAGTTCAAAATAATCTGACTGGTTGCACAAATGGTATCAGTGTGCTTATTAAAGAGGATTTCAATAGTCCGGCTGTTGATTATCCCAGCAGAGATACCCTTCGTTGCAACAAACCTATTATTCAACTCAAACCCACTTTGTTTGGTGATACTTTAAATTACACTTTTAACTGGATTGCCTTCAGTGGAAGATTGATGATCGAGCAAACCAATATTTCTCCCCGATTATTCAGGGAGGATATTTACCGGGTTCAAATTACGGAGAAAAATAATGGATGCACCCGATCAGATACCATTTTTATAAAAGCTGATCTGGACCAGCCAACGGTAAACGCAGGCAGAGATACCATACTAACCTGTTTAAATCCATCTATTAAATTACAGGGAATAGCAAAACCTAATTCGGTGAATGGGACTATTTCATACAGGTGGTATTCTGAAAATAGCACTATACAAGCCGATGCACTCACAGCCAACCCAACGGTAAGTAAAACGGGGCTGTTCTGGCTATTAGCCAAAGATGCGGGTAACTTTTGTGAAGCAGTGGACATTGTACAGGTTGGCAATGGATTTGATAAACCAAGAATAAATTTAAATCTGGCCGATGGACTGACTTTAAGCTGTAAAAAAGATAGGTTACGATTAGACGCAACCCCTTCCCAAAGCGCTTATAATTATCCATTGCGTTTTTTATGGCTTGAAAAAATAAACGGAAAAATAAACACAGCACCTGATATGGCGGCTGTTCTTATAGATAAAACAGGCATCTATGAGGTAAAAGTAACAGATCAGGTTACGGGCTGTGAATCGGTTTTACCATTGGAGGTCATTGGAGATTTTGTCAGGCCTGGATTTAAACTTCAGGATACCTTTGCCCTTTCATGCCGTGTGAAGGAATTATGGTTGGCGCCTACTGCTATTTTCCCAAGCACAGCCGTTTTCAAGTGGACACCACCTGTTGGCTTAAATCCGGTCATTAATGGAAATCAATTATTAGCAAAAGAAGTGGGCACCTATAAACTAGAATTAACCCGTCCGGATAACGGTTGTTCATTTTCTGATTCTGCCTTTGTTTACTATGATAACAGACCCATAGGATTAAAAACTGAAGTACCACTTACCCTAAACTGCTCCCGGACACAAACACTGGTTTCAGTTAAAGTGCCTTCCACTCAGTCCTATAAATATGTGTGGTCAACATCAGATGGTGAAATTTATGGATCTCCGAACGGATCTTCGACGCTTGCCCGCAAAGAAGGTAAATACAGCGTACTGGTGGAGGAGGTTTCATCTGGTTGTGTTGAAGAAGCTTCCGTTCAGGTGATTTATTATGCACCAGTCATAGATTCGGTTAAATTTGAAATTGTTGCACCGGGATGCGTTGGCGGACCTAAAGGGTTATTGAAAATTGATAAAATTTTTGGTGGTACTCCTCCTTTCTCTGGTTTTTTGGGTAATAGTGGTTCAATTCAACGATTGGAACTGACCACACCCGGACCACAGATATTAATTTTAATTGATTCTTTGGGATGCAAGAAGGAGATACCTTTTTTAGTACCTGAACCCGTAATACCCAAGCTCAATTTGGGAAAAGATACCGTAATTGTGGCAGGTGACAGTCTCCTGCTGGGTGCGGAAATAGTGTTAATACCTGGGGCTACTTACAAATGGAATCCATCGGCCAGTCATTTCAATACAAAATCGCCTGTTATTCGGGTTGCTCCGGTTTATACAACCCTTTACAGACTTGAAGTCACTGCTCCCAATGGTTGTAAGGCAACAGATGCTATAAGTATCAGGGTAACCCAGGACATTGAAGTTTTTGTACCAAATGTTTTTTCACCAGACGGGGATGGAACCAATGATTTTTTCACCATTTTTGCATCAGATATTATTACAGAAATTTCATCGTTGAGGATTTATAATCGTACTGGAAACCTTCTCTTTGAAGGAAAGTCACTAACTCCAAATGAAGAATCAATGGGTTGGGATGGAACCCATAGGGGGGTAGCAATGAAACCGGGCGTTTTTGTATATCAGGCTTTGGTGAAACGCCGCGATGGAAAATTATTTCCCATTCAAGGTACTGTAACGCTAATAAATTAAAAATCAGCATTTCCTATGAGTCTAAAAATGAATGAAGGGCATCTCCCATTACCCGGATTAACCCGGTTTTACAAAGGAAAAGTAAGGGATGTATATACGTTTAAGGACAGGATATTGCTGGTTGCATCAGATAGAATTTCTGCGTTTGATCATATTTTACCTAAACCTATCCCGTTTAAAGGGCAGGTCTTAAATCAAATGGCGGCTTATTTTTTGGAAAATGCGCGAGATATTGTCCCAAACTGGTTGATTGAAGTACCCGCTCCCAATACCGCTTATGGCATAGCATGTGAACCAGTCAGGGTAGAGATGGTTATTAGGGGTTATCTGGCAGGTCACGCCTGGCGGGTATATTCAGGTGGATTGAGAACGTTATGTGGCGTGACATTACCCGAAGGCCTGAAAGAAGGGGACAAATTACCTGTTCCAATTATCACGCCTACAACAAAGGCAGAAGAAGGTCATGATGCTGATATTTCAAGGGATGAAATTTTAGGTCATTCCCTGGTTCCCGAAAAAATTTACGAGCAAATGGAGGTCTATACCCGTGCTTTATTTGACAGGGGAACAACACTGGCAGCTAAACAAGGATTAATCCTGGTCGATACAAAATATGAATTTGGCACTCATAACGGAGAAATTTATCTTATTGATGAAATTCATACACCAGACAGCTCCAGGTATTTTTATGCTGAAGGATATGAGCAACGCCAGATCAATGGGGAAAGACAAATTCAGTTATCCAAGGAATTTGTAAGAGAATGGTTGATGGCCAACGGCTTTCAAGGAAAAGAAGGGCAGATTATTCCCGTAATGCCCGATGAATTTGTGTTGGAGGTTTCAGAGAGATATATACAGTTGTTTCAAAAAATAACGGGACTCAACTTCGTAAAAACACCAGTGGACAATCTGGAGCAGATACTTGCCGATTTTTTACGACTCAAATTTACATCGTAATTCATCTTAGTAAAAAAATTAATTTACCTGGATGAATTGCGATGCAAAATTTTATGGTCGATATTAACTAAAGGAATATTTAATTATGATATGCTGCATTGTGGGCTAAGGTGCCGCCGCAAGTAGCGCATGCTGTAGCTGCTCCGGCGCCACCGGGGCAACCTTTTGCGCAGGTATAGTGCCATACACCTGCAGCGTTTTGAGCTGGCTCAGCAGTTGGTGTTGGGGTTACGGGATTAGGCGTTGGGGGTACCTGGTTTTGGGCATCATTGGCATGAAAAGCCTGATTATGTAAATAGGCAGTACCGCAAACAGGACAATTACCTTGTTCAGGACCACCACTACCCTGACAATTATTAGGACAAATATAATGCTGGACGCCTGCCAGGGCGCCACTTACCGGCATTTGATTCGTATTTGTCTGAGGAGATGCCTTTGGCAAGGTTTGGGCTGCTTTTTCCCTTATGGCGCTATCATTATCACAAGAAATAAAGAATAAAGCTAAAACAAGGAATAAAGGAAGGAAGGAATTTTTCATATTAAAAAATTAAAAACGGTTAATTAACGCTATCTTAATAAAGGTAATATTTTAAATTGGTAGATAAATGTTCTGATAGTTAATCTTTATCGTTATTTTTAATAAGGATGCGTTTTTAGTCTGTTTTTTATTGGATATAAGACGAAAAAATTATTTTTTATGAGGTTTTTAATTGCTGCTTTTTTTGTATTTCATGTTCATTTTCTTCATTCCCAGTCAAATGAAGGAACCAGATTCAGGCTGGCCTTTATGGAACATATCAATGTAGGACAAAATACAATGGTAGTCATGATTACTTCAAAATATGCGGCTGCAGGACTTGTTGAAATGCCACTCATTGGCTGGAATCAATCTTTTTCTGTTGGACCAAATCAGGTAACTATTGTTACACTGCCAAAATCAGCAGAAACTGTAGGTTCGGAAAATACGAATAAAAACGGAATACTTATTTCAAGTGATAAGCCTGTCAGTGTTTATATGCATCAGTATGCCACCTACAGATCTGAGGCATCAGTTGTTTTACCTGTTGATGCACTCGGGAACGATTATTATGCTATTTCCTATGAGAGTTACCAGAATAATAATACCATTTATCCCTCTGAGTTCATTATTGTAGGGGCAGAACCTAATACTGAAATAGAAATTTTGTTTTCAACATCTACAAAAGGAGGACGTTCTAAAGGAAATCAAACGAATATCATCCTGGGTCCGGGTGAAACTTATCAGGTGCAGGCTTCCCTGGCTGACGGGGATCTCACTGGGTCCAGGATTAAAGGAAATAAGCCATTTGCCTTATTTGCCGGAAATACATACACCCCCATGCCTGCAGGGTGCTTAAACCGCGATAATTTACTGGAACAGATGTATCCTGTAAGTACCTGGGGTAAACAATTTGTAACAGTCCTCAGTGCTCAGGTTTCTTATGATATTTTTAGAATTTTTGCATCGGAAGATAATACACTCGTAGAAGTTCAGGGAACCACACTGGAGAAATACAACCTCTCAGCAGGTACCTTTGTCGAATATAAAAAATATGAATCGACCTTTATTAATGCCAGTAAACCTATAGCGGTAGCACAATACAATGTCGGAAATGCCTGTGGGGGTCATACTGTTGGAGATCCTTCTATGGTTTTATTAAATAGTATTGAACAAATCAGGGATACAGTGACCCTTTATAATTCAAGTTTACAGCAAATCACTGAAAATTATCTGAATGTAGTGGCGCTGGCTTCTGATATCGCAAAAGTTACGCTCGATGGTACCCCTCTGGGAACCTTAAATGGTGTTATTGGGTCGATAAAAGGTCATTCGAAATATGCGTTTGCAAGAATAAAGGTTAATGCAGGTTCACATACCCTGATTGCCTCTGGTTGTGGTATTTCTGTGACCGCTTATGGATATGGTAATGCAGAGTCGTATGCCTATAACGGGGGTGCCAGTTTCAAGCCCATCAACGCCAGTCCGATACCGGAAGGAGGCTGCATTAATGATTCCATCCTTTTTGATATTGGATTGAGGCCACCCCGATTTAACTTATTCTGGGATTTTGGTAAAACTGATACCTTCATTTCCTATAATTTTAAAAAGGCTTTTTCTCAGGTGGGAGTTTATCCCGTGAAATTGACAAGGCTGGATAATTGCCTGAAGTTGGTTGATACGGTTAGGGGGAATCTGAATATCACTATGCGCCGGAAATTAGAAGTTCCTGATTTATTTCAGGTATGTGATGGTGAAGATATTCAACTTAGCCTAAAAGATGATTTATCTGAAGAATATGAATGGCTGGGGGTCAATGGGTCTGTTTTCAAGGAAAAAAATCCATTTATTACAAAAGCAAAAACGGCAATGTCAACCGATTATGAAGTTATCGGATACCTGGATGGATGCCCGACGTTTACGTCCAGAACCAAACTACAGGTAATGCCCAACCCAAAACCGAATTTAGGTAAAGATGCTTTTATTTGTCCGGAAGAAGCAAATTTCAACATGAGATTACAAGCGGGATCTTTTAAAGCTTATCAATGGCAGAATAAATCCACCTTGCCCTATTTTGATGTTACAGATGCTGATTCCTTTGCAGTTCAGGTTTGGGACGACTTTGGCTGTACCGGTTTTGACACCTTGATTTTAACCCAGAAATGTCCGACTAAATTTTACGCTCCAGACGCTTTTAGTCCAAATGGAGATCAGGTAAATGATGTTTTTTTTATATACGGTGAAGATATAATTTCCTTGAAGCTTGAAATTTATGATCGTTGGGGTAATTTTATATTTCAATCAAATGCAATAGACCAGGGTTGGAATGGAAGCTATAAAAATAAAGATTTAGATACTGGTGCATATCTCTGGAAAGCAGAGATAGAAGGGTTTCGGAAAAATGGAAAATCTTTTAAAGAATTTCATACTGGTATGGTTTATCTCCTCCGATAAAATATAAAAAACCTTTAGGGCAGACCTGTAAAATCAATATAGGGACTTGTCTTCGGTAATGCAAGAGAAAAAGCAGTGTTTAACGGGATATTGGTATTAAAGAAGCCTCCATTTGTCAGAAAAAAATAAGCTCCTTTCACACCACCGTCAGCATCTGCCCTATATTGTCTTCTGGCTATGTCATCACCAGTAAATGTTGCTTTTTGTATAGGATACCATTTCCCATTTTCGTCAGCAACCCACTGATTTTGATACCAGACCTCCCTGTTTAAATAGCCTCTGTCAGCTATAAAATTTTCCAGGAAAGAATGAGGTCGCGTGAGCCAGGTATTTGTTTGAGGTCTTAAAAAGCGGGCAATTAATATCCAGGTTTGATTATCCGGGTCTTTAAAATAAGCAGAATAAATGGTGTTTCCCATTCCGTCGGGTTCCACAGCATTTAGAAAGGCATAAGTAACGCCTGCTTTCCATGGATAAATCAAATAACTTTGACCTCCCGAGCCTTCATTTCCAAACTCACCAGTGAAAACGCCGGCCCCTTTTTTCAACATCCTGATTTTTTGATTTTCAGGAATTTCATTTGGATTATTTGTAGAAAAGGGACTCCAGACAGAAAATAAAATCCTGCGTTCGGTTTGACTGTTTACCTGAATTCCAAAATAACCTTCCCTAAAACCATTGGCCATGAAATAGGAGCCAATGGGGTCCTTGCCAATTGGTATGGTCATTTCATTATAAAACCATTTCACCCTTACATTTTCTTGCCATGCATAAGACAAATGAACAGAGGGACCTCTTCTTCCCCAATAAAAACGCTGATCTATATTATCTCGTACAAACTTAAAATCATCAATCCCTCGGTAAGAAATATTCAAATGCCTGACTTTCGGAAATGGCGCTATCCCTTTCTTGCCAGATTTAAATCGGATTAAATTATACCCTTTTTTAAATTGGCATGTTCCCAGTAATATCTTTCTATCCTTAACATTTTTAACAGGAATAGTCCTGAATTTTTCCTCATTCAATCCCACTTCAATCCAGTTATTACTGGGTATTTCATTACATTCCATGGTAATAGTCACTTTTTTTTCAGTTCCTGAAAAAATATAAGTGTGCCAGACGGTTTCCCTGGAATGCCATTTCTCGATACCATTTTTATCTATTTTATCAGCTGTTGTATGCTGTATCTGATAGGTATTTCCACCAAGTGGAACTTCAATATATTTTAAGGGTTCTGAATCGGTCAGGAAAGTTGAAAAAACAAAACAGGCGGGAAGTAGCAACATATACATCAAATCATGGATTGCCGGGATTTTATCCCTTTTTTGTTAATTGTTCATTTACGCGAAACTGAACGATTTTAGTTACTAAAGACAATGGAAGAGGCTGATTTTTGGGGAATTGAATGGCACCTTTTGAAGTTTTGAAATTGGCCAGTTCTTCAGAAAAAAACTGGATTGCTTTTGGTCCTGGGTAAAACCCTATATGGTTTTTAAAGGATGCAAAATGTACCAGATTACCTTTTAAAATAAAGGTTGGCATTGCATATTTTATGTCTTCCCCTGCCTCTGGTGCTGCCTGTGCAATAGTTTCCCACATCTGAATGAGTAAATGCTGAGATTCAGGATCAAATTCACTGATATAATCGGCTATATTTTTTGCAATAGAGGCTCTCATACCAAATTTGTCAAATTAATTATTTCTTTAATAGATTGTTTTTGCAAATCATTTAGCTGCATGAGCGGGCTTCTGACATAACCACCTTTAAAGCCTAAAAGATCTGCAGCATACTTTAAACCTGCCACCCCATACGTTGCGGTAATTGCATGATTTACAGGGTATAATTTTCTGTAAAGAAGTTCTGCATCCTGCCAAAAGCCATTCTTTACCATTGATTGAATATGGGTACATTCGGATGGAAAAATATTGGCCAGTGCCATTATACCGCCATTAATTCCTAAGGTTAGGGCAGGATACCATACAGCAGCAGTTCCAGCCAGCAATTGAAAATGATTCCTGATGACAGACTGGTATTGAATAATTTGACCAATATTTCCTGAACTATCTTTCATTCCAATAATATTAGGGTGATCCATAAGCGCAGCTAACAGGCCATTACTCACATTAATGTGAGCAAATTTTGGAACGTTATATATTAAAACCGGAATATCAACTGCGTCCGCAATTTTTAGAAAGTGCTGTGTAAGCGCAGCGTCCGTCATATTTCCAAGGTAATAAAAAGGCGTAAGTATCAGTGCTGCCTTTGCCCCTCTTTCAGCTGCTTTCTGCGTAAGTGAGATGGTTTCCTGCGTAGATTCCATGCCAGTTCCTGCAATAAGTAACCTGTCAGAAGGGACCATTTCTGCTGATTTTTCAATCAATAAAAGTTTTTCGTTTTCAGTTAAATAAGCTGTTTCACTATTTGAACCAAGCACGAGATAACCGTTTAGAGGTGCTTCATTCCAACGTGACATGTTATACAAATGGCTGTCAATGTCCAGTTTACCATCTTCTCTGAAGGGAGTAAGCATAGGAGGATAAACACCCGCTAATGATAAATTCATCTTTTTTTACCCAATATACAATGATCGGATTAAAATTTGAAAAATATCATATTACTAATTGAAAAAGGATATTATATTGAGGAAGAATTGCCACACACACCTTAAGATGTTAACTATTGGAATAATTCGGGAGGGTAAAAACCCACCTGACAATCGTGTCGTATTGAATCCTGTTCAATGTAAGTATGTTTTAAATTCATTTCCTGTAAATATCAGGGTTGAAAAATCAAATAACCGGTGTTTTTCAGATTCAGAATATGAAAAGGAGGGAATTTATGTCTCTTCTGATGTTAGTGATTGTGATTTACTGGTAGGGATAAAGGAAGTACCTGTTGATCAGCTTTTAGAAAATAAAACCTATTTATTTTTTTCACACACGATAAAAAAACAACCTGCAAATAAGAAATTATTACAGGCAATTATTAATAAAAATATTGAACTCCTTGATTTTGAATTAATAACAGATGATAATAAGCAAAGATTGATTGCTTTCGGTGAATTTGCAGGCATGGTTGGTGCTCATAATGCCCTTTATGCCTGGGGCGAGAGAACAAAGCAATTTATCCTTCCAAGAATGAGTCAGTTAACAGATTATAAAGAGGCAGTTCAGAATTACAGGACCATTCAATGGCCGGCTCTAAAAATAGTATTAACAGGAACTGGCAGAGTGGGATCAGGTGCAGAAAAGGTGTTGATAGATATGGGTATTAAAAAGGTGGATACCAGGTCCTTTTTAAACAAGACATTCAAAGAACCTGTATTTGTGCAACTAAAAAGTGAGGATTATCTGGTTAACAAAGACGGCGTGGGATTTAACAGGGCACATTTTCACCAATTTCCATCTCAGTATAAGGCAAACTTTAAGCCGTTTCTATCTGAATCCGATATATTTATCAACGGGATTTACTGGAATGCTGGCGCACCCGCTTTTTTTAAAAGAGAAGACATGCTGAATCATTCTTTTCGCATAAAGGTTATAGCGGATTTAACCTGTGATATTGCCCCGGTAAGTTCTATTCCATCTACCCTGATGGCGAGCACTATTGAGAACCCAATCTATAGTTATTTACCCGTTCTCAACGAGGTGTCAATGCCTCATAATCAAAATGGAATTGATGTGATGGCTATTGATAATCTACCCAATGAACTGCCAAGAGATGCATCCACCGAATTTGGAAACAGGTTTATTTCCAGTGTTTTACCTGATTTAATTCAGGGGAGAACCAATAAACTGGAAAGAGCAACCATAGCAAGAAAAGGGGCCTTAATGCCTGCCTTTTCCTACCTGGAAGATTATATAAAAGATTAAATTATTCTAAAACAAACACTTCTTCAGCGGTTAACCTGCCATTATCTTTTGCTTCAATTTTGAATTCAACTCTATCACCAATCCTTAGTTCCTCAAAATCAAAATCTTTTAAACTTGAAAAATGGAAAAATACGTTATCGGGTGGATATTTTATGAATCCATATCCGTCTTTTATAGATAAGACAATACTTTCGAATCTGTCCGTATCGAGTTGTATGATATCATCATGGTCTTCCAGATTGACAGGCGGAGGAATAACCACAGGTTCAGCTGACTCTAATGGTTTGGATCCAAAGGCCTTGTCAAATTGTTTAGGAACAAACAAACGGTTCAGGTCAAATTCATTTTCAGAGACATCATCAATGATTTCATGCATTGGCAGGGCGTAAGTTACTTCTTCAAGTAAGTCCTGCGAAGTCCTGGTACTAAATCTATGACCCTCTTCATCGGTATATTCAAAGTCCCAGCTTAGCAGAATAGTGTGTTTACCCATTCCGTTAAGTTTACGCATTAATGGTACATAATCACTGTCAGAGCCAACAAGAACCACAACATCAAAATGATTATTGAAAGCCATTTCCATTGCCTCTAAAGACAGCCATACGTCAATGCCTTTCTCTTGTCTTCTTCCGTTAATAATTTTTACAGGCAAATAATGGGAAACGATACCTTCTCCCATAAGAATATCATCGAAGACTCTTTCGTAATAAAGTAAATTTCCGCGTTGACTGGCCTCACTGGCACTTAATCTTCCTCTGAAATAATGTGAATCGACCACTCTGCAAAGACGAACCTCTTTGTCTTCGAGCTGGCTGATTTGTTGACGGATATATTCATGAAGTCCTTTCAGGCTTAGCCTGCTTCTTCTTTCATGAACATAATGATAATAATTACTTACGTGAAGGAAATAATTCCCATCGTAAAAAACACCAATTCGGGTTAAGTTAGTTGACCCAGTTACAGCAGCAGCCATTTTTAAATCATTTAGGGTTGTGGATAGTTGTTTTCAGCCAAAATAAATAAAGACCCTGTTTGCATCATTTTATCTTTAATGAAATACTAGAATATTTAAAATCAAAGATTTTCAAGCACCTGGTAGGGTAAAACCAGTATTACATTTCACTCCTTATTTTAAGGAAAGCAAATTTATATTTTTTTTTGAAGTTTGCAACAAAAAAAGGTTTAATTTTGTATATCAACATATATTCTAAAGTGAATATTACATCAGGGGACGTTCTGGTATCGACAGGATGGTGAACTGATAAGTAAGCATGTCGAAACTTGATGGTCAGTTCCGTTATCAAATGGTCATCGAAAAACAACTGGCGAAAATAACTACGCCTTGGCTGCCTAATTTTAGAAATTACTAAGCCTTTACACGAAACGCCTGCTATATTCAGCTCAGCTGAAGTAGCCTGCACGCCGCCTGAGAGAGCCTGCGTCGAGTGTATCATCCAAAAAATCGGGCTGGTTTTTCCTTGTGGCTCATAGGGAAAAATAAGATTTAGAGCTGGATCAGAAAATGTGTCTTTTGTTGTACCTACCTTCTGATTGAGAATAAAAACAACAAATAAACATGTAGAAAGCTTATTGGTGCTGTTTTGGACGCGAGTTCGACTCTCGCCGTCTCCACATTTAAATCTTAATAGATTTCAATTTTCCGCCCTTCAGTTCATCTGCCTGAAGGGCGTTTTTTTTTAAATCATATATAATGAAAATCATTGATAGAATCCCATCCAAACGCCAAGATTCAATATTGAAAACGAAAACCAACTGCGTCCAATGGAAAAGAAAGAAGATTTATAGTTTAAAATGCATGACAGCATTTTAAATGAATGATTCCTTCAGGTTATTTGTAGTTAAGTCCAAATCCAAAGGGAAATAAAGTGTCTTCTTCGGGATATCCTGGTGCATCCGGATCTTGTTTCACAACAGCAGCACTAGTTTTTGCCAGCGCATAGGGTAGTTTGCCGGTCGGGTTAAATTTGCCCATAAGGATATCCATGACCGCTGCATCACTAACCCCAAAGGTAGCCAGTATTCCAGCTGCTTTGAGTAACCCGCTGGCTTCATCCAGTACATATGGCTGGCGAAAATCGATAGATAAAATGGTTTTATCAGGTCCTACTTTTTCCATAATCGTCTGGATGTCTTCCAGGGTTGGAGAAATCTTCCAGGATTTTGATTTTGCCATTTCTGAAAATGAAAGAAAGTCTAATTCATCAGGTTGGGCACCTCCAAATCTTCTGTCGTTTCCAGCGTCGTTGGTGACTTGGACGCGGATTATAGCAACATCTGTTTCCTTGGAAATATCAGGTAAGGTTTCTTTTTTTGCTTTATTGTAATCTCCTTCAGTTACTTTAAAATTGGACCATTCGCGTGCTTTAAACAGGGCAGTATTCATCCCCATGGTGAATATGTTTAAGGTATCAGAACCTTTTGGTTGAGCCAGAGGCAGTTTCGCATTATTTTGCAATAACACAATAGATTTTCGTTGAGCGAGATCCGCTTTTTTTTGAAAAGAAGGATTGCCTAACAGATAGGCGGCACGATTTGGATCAACATAAGGATTTTCAAATAATCCTAATTCAAATTGTTCCTTCAATAATCTTGACACAGACAGATTTACACGACTTTCAGATAATTTGCCAGATTTCACCAGGTCCAATATTTGTTTATTGTTGCTGAATCCGGAAAGAATATCCGTACCTGCCTCAATGGCAATTAATATTTGCTCATCAATTCCCTTATCTTCTAAACCCCAGGCTCTTTCTCCAATAATGCCGGTATCAGAATTTACGTATCCTTTAAATTTTAGTAAGGTCCTCAATAAATCGGTCAGGATTCCTTTGGAAAATGCCATTCCAACATGATTTGGTAAATAAGGCTGACCTACAGGAATGCCATAATATGCCATAATCGAGGAAGCGCCAGCTTCAATGGCTGTTTTAAAAGGTGCCAGGTGGTAATCAAATTTACCAGCTGGATAAACCTGATTTTTCCCAAAGGCATAATGAGGATCTCCACCGCCTTCCTGAGGACCGCCTCCGGGAAAATGCTTAATAGTTAAGGCAATACTCTTTGAATTCAACTTTTCACCCTGAAGGTTTTTAATCAGCACGCTGATAATCTCAGCTGCCAGTTTACTATCTTCTGTGAAGGTTTCATGCACACGGTACCATCTTGGTTCTGTTGATAAGTCAGCCATATATCCATACATGCCCCGCAATCCTATCGCGCGCCATTCTTCCGACATAATTTTAGCAAAATCAGCAATTAACGCCATATCTCTGGTAGCAGCGAGTCCGCTTTATTTTGGCCAGGATGAAAATGATCCGGACTCAACGTTAATTCCGGCCCGGGCATCAATTTCCATGTGGTTTCTGGAATTAGATTTAAACAAGGCTGGTATGCCCAAACGGGTACGTTCGGAAATTTCCTGAACGGCATTCATAAATTGAGCAGCTTCAAACGGGCTGATGGCTGCACCTGCGAAGCCATTTCCATCTGGGGTATTTACCGGATTATTTTTAATGGTATTTCTAAAAATAAATCGGGTCATTTTCTGATTTTCTATGAAATCCACTGCGGCATCAGTCAGTTTTCCCTTTTCTCCGGCATTGAGAGTGTTGATGAGCAACATGCCCACTTTTTCCTCTAATGTCATTAAACCTAATAAATTCGCGATTCTTGATTCTATTGGTTTCCGCCAGTCTTCATAAATATCCAGTTTATTATTTTTATTTAAATCTTTGAAGGTAAATTTTTTTTCTTGCAGCAGATTGACGCTTCTATTTTCAATCCTGGGACTACTATTATAATGCTGCTGAGCATATATTCTGGTTAGAAACAGGACAAATAAAATAATGATGATGCCTATATTTTTCATCTTATAAATTTAGTTAATCAGGACAAAAGGAATTGAAATCATATATGATTCCTTAAAGGAATATAAAGTTAAAATTTAATTTTGGCTGATGGTAGTAATTTATCTGGTACTAATCAAATTTCTTTTCATAAACTGAGAATTAGAAATGGATTATAATAAAGTAGAGAAGAAAGAAAAAAAATATGCTATTCGGTGCTGGAAAATTGTTTAGCATATTGAGAAGGTGTTTTTCCAGCAATTTTTTTGAAAGCATTGTTAAAATTGACAAAATTATTGAATCCAGCCTCGTATCCAACCTGCGTTACCTGAAGCTGATTTTCACGAATCATTTTACAGGCATATTCAACCCTTATTTCGTTTAGAAAGTGGGAATAATTTTTTTTAGTCTTATTTTTAAAATATCTGCAAAAGGAATTAGCACTTAGATGGGCAACGCCAGCGATTTCCTCAATGGTAATTTTACGTTTAAAATGCCTGGCAGAAAAATTGTAAATAGCATTTATTCGTTCTGTTTCCTTCAAATTATGATTACCCTCCATAATCCTTGTTCCCAGCAATTCGTAATCATTACCAGAAGCGAGTAAATCGAGCATTGAATATAAATTTAAAACCATATTCCCTTTATCGGCAACTATCATTTTTTTCATCCTTTCTGTGACTTCATCTTTAGTAACACCAGTAATTCTCAACCCTTTTTTTGATTTTTCCAATAACTGATCAATAGGTCTGTTTTCTAATAAAGAGAGGAAATCTTTTCCAAAAATAGAAGGGTTGAAATGGATAACTAATGCGGAAACATTTAAATGAGGATCTCCACAGAAATATTTATTATCACTTCGCAAATAATGTGGACAATCAGAACCGATGAGGAGTAAATCACCTCCTTCAAAACGCTGAATACTATCTCCGACAAATTGAGTACCTGTACCTTCTTGTATAAACAATAATTCAATTTCAGGGTGATAATGATATTGGTTATAAAAATAAGGTAAATAATCGTGGCGGATACTAAACGATTTTAAGGTTGGATTGGCTACTTTTAGCAGATGAGCCTTTAAAATTGGCATAATATACGGATTTGTAGGGTTTAATAAGCTAAAATAGTTTATCTATTAGCAAATCTAATTTAATTCATCCAATCTTTATTTAGGTAAATTTACAAATCAAAGTACAAAATCTTAAACTTTTTACCTATGCAAGCAAAACCTATTTATCGATCAGTAAAACTAAAGTTACTGCCAGTCTTGTTGACGCTCTTTAGTTTTTCTGCACTAACAGCGCAAACAAAAACGATTACAGGCAAAGTAAGTTCGGCTGAAGATAGCGAGGTGCTATCTTTTGTAAATGTAACTGTTCAAGGTACAACTAAAGGGGTAGTTACGGATGATGCGGGGAAATATAGTATTGAAGTGGATGGTCCTTCTGCTGTGTTGGAATTTTCTTATGTTGGTTATGAAACGCAATTGGTGACTGTAGGCAATCAGGCAGTCATAAATGTCTCTATGGCTTCCAGCAGCCAGCGATTAAATGAAGTGGTGGTCACGGCACTTGGCATTACAAGGGAGGAAAAATCATTAGGATATTCAGTAGGCAAAGTAAAAGGAGATGCCCTCAGGACGGTGTCTCAGGAAAATGTAATCAATGCACTTGCGGGCAGGGTTGCCGGGGTAACAGTAAATCAGACGAGTATTGTAGGATCTTCAACCAGTATAATTATAAGGGGAGCAACTTCGTTAACCAGTGATAATCAACCTCTTTTTATTATTAATGGGGTGCCTGTTCAAAATTCACTGAGTAATATGAGGGTTATGGGTAACAGGAATGAAGTTGATTACGGGAATCCTATTTCCGATCTGAATCCAGATGATATTGAGAGTGTATCTGTTTTGAAAGGGCCAAGTGCTGCTGCTTTGTACGGTTCACGAGCGGGAAACGGCGTTATTATTATTACAACAAAAAAGGGTAAAAAGGGGGATGCATTATCTGTTAATTTTTCATCCAGTAATGTTTTTGAGACCCCTTACCGTTTTCTTGATTTTCATTATAAGTATGCCAATGGCAATAGGGTAGGCCTTTTGGATGAGAGGTCTGCCTATTGGGCTGGTACAGAATTAGATAAGGGTTTTACTGCGGTGCAGTGGAACTCTCCTGCAGATGCAAATGGTGTAAAAATACCAACGGAGTTGAAGTCTTATCCTGACAATATGAAGAATTTTCTACAGACGGGTATCACTTCTACCAACTCATTAGCTATTTCAGGGTCATCTGACAAAACTACCTATCGATTATCTTACACAAATATGTCTCATAATGGGATGATTCCAAATGCTGATTTATTTCGCCACAACCTTTCTCTTTCTACTACGTATGACTTGACTAAAAAATTACGGTTAAGCACTGATATAAACCTTTCAAGATCCAACTCAAATAGCAGACCCTCAACAGGAAATCGCGGGGCAAATCCATTAGAAGCAGTTTACAACTGGTCACATGTGAATATTCTTGATCTTAAATCGGTTTGGGTACCCGGACAAGAGGGAATTCAGCAGTTGGCACCCAGTAATAATATGGATAATCCATATTTTATTGCCAATCACATGTTAAATGGATTTATAAGAGACAGAGCATTTGGTAATATTAAAGCAGAATATAATTTTTCGCCAAATTTTAGTTCACAGATTAGAGCCAGCTTTGATACTTACACAGAGGAAAGAGAAACCAAAATCCCATACTCCTATACCCAGGAAAGAAATGGCGCTTACCATCTGCAAAATTTAGCTAATCAGGAATCTAATATTGAATTTTTATCCACTTACAAGAAAAAAATGGCTGATTTTAGTCTTACCGCTTCTGTTGGTGGGAATATCATGCAACAAAACTTTTCTGACAATTATATGGGTAGTGCTGGTGGTGTTGGTTTAATTGTACCAAATCTTTACCGAATAAGCAATATTTCAGCTGTTGGTATTCGATATTCGAACGGAGCTTCCAGAAAAATGATTTACAGTTTATTTTCAACGGCTTCTTTGGGATTTAAAGATCAGTTTTATGTAGATCTATCAGCAAGAAATGACTGGTCAAGTACGCTTCCTAAAGCAAACAGATCTTATTTCTATCCTTCTGCATCTATCAGCTGGTTGGCGAATACTACCTTTAATCTACCGGATTTCATTTCTTTGTTCAAAATACGTGCCGGTTTAGCTCAGGTTGGCAATGATACCAATCCTTATGCGCTTGAGCCAACGCTGGGTACTGAATCTTGGGGTACCCTTGTATATAATACTTATCCGGGAACGCTTTTAAATCCTAATTTAAAACCTGAAATCAACACATCTCGTGAATTTGGTTTCGATTTTAATTTATTCAAAAGCAGATTAAGATTTGAGGGTACTTATTTTTATCAGGAAAATACCAATCAGATTTTAAATATTCAGTCTCCATCTTCGACGGGATTTAATGCAAAGCAGATTAATGCAGGTGTCATTTCAAGCCGCGGATGGGAATTAATGATTGGGGGTACACCTATTCAAGGGAACAATGGTTTATCATGGGATGTAAATATAAATGTTACCAGAATGAGGACAAGACTGGAAAGTCTTACACCGGGCATGAATTTTATTACACTCTGGGATGATAATAATGGCGGTGCACAAACCTTTGTTGGAGAAGATATTGGTAATCTTTACAGTCGGGGGTATTCCAAAGTAACTGACCCTAAATCACCATATTATAACTGGCCGATACTGACTGCTCAAGGTTCATGGATTCCCGATAATACCAGGGAAGCCAGGGTAAAAGTCGGAAATTTTAATCCTGATGCAATGGTTGGAATCCAATCTGTATTACGGTATAAAAGGTGGAATCTTCAAACTAGTCTTGACTGGAGAATTGGGGGTCAATATCAGTCCTTTACTTACCGATATGGTGGTTCCGATTGGAAATCACAATTGCAAATTGATAATTTAATTCCAGGCGGACTTTACACACCAGATCAGTTAATCGCTTTATTGAAATCTGATCCTCAAAAATATATCATTCCACAAAATGGAAATTTCCCAAGAGTTGGTGGCTATACGCAGGCAACAGGTGGTTTACCTAATCCTTTGGCAACCGGAACCAATTATGACGGTGTTTTTATTCCAGGAGTAATACAGACGGCACCTGGGGTTTATGTGGAACACTTAGGAGGACCTGGAACGGTTGTAAGACCTGCGTCAAATCAATTTGCATGGAGCTATAATCAGCAAGTTACTTTTGATGCTGATTTCTTGAAAATGCGTGAGTTAGCCATAGGTTATGACCTTCCAAAAATGAAGGGTATCAGAGCTGCAACCGTTTCATTATTTACAAGAAATTTAATACTCTGGACTAAAGGTAAAAATGGTATTGATCCTGAAAGGGCTTTCCAGATTACGGGTGGAAAACAAGGTGATACTCAAAATATTTTTAGGCAAGGCATAGAATTGCAAAATGTGGAACCCTGGACTTTGTCCTTTGGCGCGAAACTTAATGTAACCTTTTAATGCAATGACTTGAATAATTATTAAAATTAACTGAAATGAATATAGTTAGATCTTTAACAAAAATTTCTTTGATTGGCACTATCTTTTTAGCTGCTTCATGTGAAAGTCTCGATGAGATAAATGTTAATCCAAATGGTGTTCCTACCTCTGAAGCAAACGCTAATTTATTAATGCCTGGTATTCAACGGGGCATTGCTACCAGTTTGCTAAATCTTGGTTATCAGGATATAGCAGGAACAGTTCAACATACACAAAAGGATGGTTGGTGGACCGGCCACAACCAATACGAATGGGGACTAGTAGATTGGAATGGCTGGTATGGTTTACTCAGAACCAACCGTTTTTTAGGTGAACGTGCGGCTAAAGAGAATCTTGAATTCCATAACGGCGTTCATTTAACATTACGCGCTCTTATATTTGGAACGATTACAGACCTTTGGGGAGATGCACCTTATACAAATGCATTAAAAGGAGATCAAATAGGAGCGGAATTTGAATATCCAGCCTATGATAGTCAGGAAGTTATTTATAAAGGGGTGATTGCAGATCTTCAAGCGGCTGCTAAAATTTTTGCAACAGGTAAAAATGTAGGCGTAATTCCTGCTTATGATCTTTTTTTTGCTGGTAACGCTACCAAATGGCACCAATTTACAAATTCTTTATTGTTGAGATACGCAATGAGGATTTCTTCCAAATTACCGGATCTGGCTAAGTCGACCATAGAATCTGTCTATGCCTCAGGAGTTTACCTTAAATCGGCTGCAGATGATGTAGCGATTAATTATATTGGTGCAGCCTCTTCTGACTCATGGCCAACAGCAACTGATTTTGATGCTGGTTCTAATTTCAGAAGGCTTAAACCAGCCAGTACATTAATTAAAAAATTAATGGCGGATAATGATCCACGTCTTTCTGTTTGGTTTAGACCTGTTCATTGCAGATGGGTTGAAGATTCTACTTTAAGTACAGCTACGGATGCGTTTATTAGAAAAAATGGCGTTATTGTAAATGGGGTAAAATCTTATTCTGATGCAAGATATTTAACTGAAATCGCTGCCGGGGGTAATTTTACCAGGCATTATAATCCTGCTAAACTGGGTAAGAAGTTAGATACCGGAAATTATGTGGGTGTACCGCCAGCTGAACTTGAACCAAGTGAGTATAACTTGAACCCAACCCCGGGTCAACAAGTTGAAAATCAACACGTTTCACAATTAGCCGACGTTTACAGAAATAAATCAGGTGGAATTTTACGAGCAAGGATTATTTCTGCTTCTGAAGTTCATTTTATTCTGGCTGAAGCTGCTTTAAAAGGATGGTCAGCTGGTGCAGCTAAGTCAAATTATGATCAAGCTATAAAGTTGTCCCTAGACACATGGGGCGTAGGAAGTGGATATAATGCATTTATTGCTAATCCATCCGTAGCTTATAATGGTACCCTTAAACAAATTATTGAACAAAAATGGGTAGCATCTTGGACCGCAGCTACTGAAGCTTGGTTCGATTACAGAAGAACTGGTTTCCCCGAACTGAAGGTGGGCCCTGGTTCTCCTGAACCAGTTGTTGCCATTCGATTTACCTATGGTAATAATGAAATTAACTTTAACGCAGAGCAGAGTAAAAAAGCGATTGATAAACTGGAAGTAACCTACGGTAAAACAAGAGGTAACAATAATCAGTGGGGTAAATCCTGGCTAATTCAGGGAACTGGGAAACCCTGGTAAATAATAACATAACTGGACTGTTTAAATTATAGTCCGGTTATGTTTAATTATAATATTAAATGTTAATTAAAAAATATGAATAAATTTCTTGTTGGCGCCTTTGTTGGCGCCTTTTTTTTATCCGATATGACCTTTGCACAGACAAAGATTAATCAGCCTGTTTATCAGGACAAACCTTATTTACAGGATTTTAGTATTAAGTATTACACGCAAAGTGCTGACGGTCAAATCGAATCTGCTTTTACAGATAGAAACGGTAATATCCGTGTTTTTTCTTCTAACGGATTGTTAATTCCGCATAATGGTCAGTTTTTGTACCCAGGCAGTTTTTTGCCAGATAAAAAATACCGGACTTTAGGGAATAAAAAAATTCAAGTTGCATTTGCTCACCACGATCAGTTCGTACTTATTGATGATAAAGCCGTTTTTAGCAATGCCTGGGCTGGATCGGTTTATTGCCTGCATGAGCTTTCAAATGTAACTAAAGGAGTGGGGGGTAAAATTTTTGATTACTTGATTACCAATGGGAACGATATTCATTACGTAAGTGATTCTAAAACCTGGTTTAAATTAACGTCGAAGGATAACATACTGGATATGAAATATCATTCGGGTGCCGATTTATTTTGGATACTCACCACTAATGGACTTTTTAAGTTTAATCCTAAAACCAGAGAATATTTAAACCTGTATGAGGGAAAAGAACTTACCTCTTTTGATATTCAGGGTAATAGTGCTGTTATAGGTACTCCCAATGGCTTTTTTAAGGTTGATCTGGCAAATGGAAAGGCTTCAGCTTTACAACAAAAAGTTCCGGTACCTAATATTACAGCAGTTCGCGTTATTGGTGACAGAATTTGGTTTGGTTCAACCAATGGAGCTTTTGCTACACGAAAAGATGGGAAATTTGATTATTTTCAAGGCGAAAGGTGGCTTCCAGGAAATCTGGTTAAAAGCATTAATCCAGGTCCTGATAACAGTGTGTTGATCGTTACCAATGCAGGTTTAGGTCAGATTGGTTTTAAATTGATGACGCTGTTTGAAAAGGCACAATTCTTTCAGGATCAGGTTCGAAAAAGGCATATTAGAAATGGCTTTAATGCTTCTCTGGTGGGTATGGAAAAGGGTAATTTGAATAGTGGATTTTTAGCCGATTCAGATAATGACGGATTATGGACATCCATGTATTTCGGGGCTGAAATTTTTCGTTATGCGGTTACCAAAGATGCAGATGCTTTAGAAAATATTAGAGAATGTCTTGATGCTATGGAAAGATTATATACCATAAATCCAGTTCCCGGATTTCCATCTCGGTCTTTTGAACGACGCGGATTTATTGAAAAATTAAGTGATCCGGAACGTTGGCAACATTCTCCGGACCCGGAATGGGATTGGAAAGCGACTACTTCTTCAGACGAGGTGATTGGCCATATTTTTGCTTTTGGTGCCTTAGCCGAATTAGTGCAGGTTCCAGATGTGAAATCCCGCGCTATTCAACTTATCGATACTTTAATGACGCATATCATAAAAAATGATTGGTACCTGATGGATTATGATGGAAAACCAACCTTATGGGGCAAATGGAATCCCTCTTATGTAAATGGGTTTCCAGTCAATGTAGGTGACAGGAAATTAAATTCGAGCAATATTGTCGCTATGTTACAGACTGCTTATCGCTTTACTAATAAACCCATCTATAAAGAGAAAGCGTTTGAACTCATGAATAAACATAAATATTATGAAAATTTAATGAGACCTATGGCGCTTATAAGTATGGCACCTCAAAATGCAGATGATTATGCTAAATATCTTTCTGAATCTTGGAACCACTCAGATGACGAAATGTATTATATGGGTTATTGGGGTCTTTATAGATATGCTTTTAATGATACGTTGAAAACGAGTTTTAAAAAATCTATTATTGATCATTTTCAGGTGGAACGTCCGGAAAAAGAAGGCCTCTGGAATATATTTACTGCTGTAACCGGTACACCAGATTTCGATTTACAAGAGGGTATATGGTATTTAAAGGAACACCCCCTTGATCTTATTGATTGGGCTATTGCTAATAGTCACAGATCAGATATTGAGAAAATAGCGCCTAATTTTAGAAATCAAACCATCAGGGAGGTGCTTCCACCTGATGAACGTCCTATTCAACGGCATAATGCCAATATGTTTAACCTGGACAGAAATGGAGGTAATGGTGTTTCAGAACATAGCGCCGGAGATATATGGCTTTTACCCTATTGGTTGGGTCGATTCCTGGGCGTGATAAGTGCGCCATCAAAATAATAAAGAAGAGGCTGTCTGAAAAGATAGCCTCTCATTTTATCAATGTATTTGAATAGCTATCCAGGCAGCAATGCCCAATATAACTATGATGACACCAAATAATTTTATCGAATGACTCACTTTTAATTCAGTAGGTTGAAAATCAGGGGTTAACTTTCCTATAAAAGCAATAACAATAGCGTAATTTACCAGATAGAGATATTGCTCTATTCTGTAAGTACTGATAAATGCTCCGGTAATGATTAAGCTGAGAACGGTGTATAAAAGCCAATGAGTATAGAAAAATTTTTGAATTTCCAAATGCTCAGTCATTCCTTTTTGTCGATATTTGTTTATCCAGTATGCGGCAACTCCTACGATAAGAATAAAGGTAAACCAACGGATAGAATCGTTTATAAATAATGTATCACCCTGTAATAGAGGGCTATATGTTTCTTCAATTTTTTTCCATACGAAACTCTGCTGCCAAATAATGATTGGAATAATCAAGGCAACCATGGTTAAATGGAATAGTTGTTTTGCTGGAAGTCTGGTTTCCTCCTCTTTTTCCCATTGTCCGCTTAAAACGCCGTAACATAGTCCCGCTCCGCCAAAAAATCCAACAGAATATTCCATGACATTCCAAAAATTGAAATGAATTTTTGAAACCCAGCCAACTACCTGCAGGAAATTGCCAAATCCAAATCCGAAGCCAGCGCCTAAACCCGCATAAAGAGCAACTCTTAGGGCTGCATGATGATTATTTCTGTAAAGATGCCAATACAACGCGGCGCAAATACCAAGGCAAACGGCCCATACTTCAGACCTTGGCGGATTCAAAAAGATACCAAGCTGTTCGACGATAAAGAAGTAGAATATAATTCCTCCAGCAGTCATTTCAAGAAGAAGTAAGCTCCATTGTATCGGTTTATTTTTTGTATCAGATATCACGGCACCCAATAATCCACCACCCATAAATCCATGTAATCCACCTACTAAAAATAAGGTAGTAAAACTATAATACGCCGTATAAAAATCATCAGATTTTCCGTGACCGACCAATATCCCGTAGCTAATCATGCCACCAAGTCCCCAGCCAGCAGCCCCGGCAAAAGTGGCAATAAGTCCTTTTGCTATCCAGTCTTTCCTTTTTGCCAGGATTAAAACCGAAAGGGAACCAATAGCTCCCGCCCAGGCAGCTCCTTGTTCATGTCCAAATTGGCCTCGAATGGCCCAAGCTGTTCCCAGTGCCATGCCAGCCAGCAACATGCTCCATACTATTTTTTTATGGTACATTTTTTGTAGATTTTAGTGCCTTTAAGATAACCGATGATGATGGTTTTTTTATCTTTTTTATACTTTAAAAAACCAAGCTTTTATAATTTGTTAAAGTAGGACAATAGCTTTATTTGGAGTAACTTACAAAAAATTAAACAAATTGATTTTCAGCTTGTTTGAAACATTTTATCATTATGAAATGCCTACTTTAATCTATTTTAAGTCAGTTGTCGGGTTATTTTTCCTTGTTTTTTTGCTCTCTTGCAAGAAAGACCGGGAAGAAGTATTGCCTAATGAAATTGATGTATTTAATGGAGAGGTGGTTAAGCCATTAACTTGGTTGGCATTAGGTGATTCCTATACCATTGGTCAGGGGGTAAAAGAACAGGAAAGATTTCCGGCACAGGCCGTTAAATTATTAGATGAAAGAAACTTTTTTGTTAATGAGTTGAATTATGTTGCGGTAACCGGCTGGACCACAAATGACCTAATGGTTGGATTAGATTTTTACAAACCAAAATCACATACTATCGTAAGTTTGTTGATAGGTGTGAATGACCAATTTATAGAATGGGACACGGTAGGGTATAGGGAGAGATTGACGATGTTGTTGAAACGCTCCATTGTGCTGGCAAATAATAAACCAAATCATGTCTTTGTTTTATCCATTCCAGACTACAGTGTAACGCCTTACGCACGTTTTCTCGATGCAGATGAAATTGCTCGGCAGATTAATCAGTTTAACCAGATTATTTATGAGGTGTCGGAAGCATATGGTTGTCCATTTGTCGATATTACCCCATTTACCAGGGAGGCTTTAAAAAATCCTATCTTAATTTGCGATGATAATCTTCATCCGTCAGGTTATGATTATGCCAGATGGGCAGAAAAACTGGTAACCGCTATTAGGGGTGTTCTATAATTATCCCAAGTAGCAGGTTACAGGTATATTATTTTTCAAATTCAATGACGTACTCAGAAAAATATTTGCCAAGATTAGAATATTTGAAGAAAAGTCGCGCTTTTTTTCCAAGTTTCAAGCTGGTATTTTTTGCTGCAATATCCTCTGTTGTATTCATAGGTTGAAGAGAAGGGTACCAGAGTACATGGCCCGGTTTTTGAACAAGAACTTGAGGTCTGGTCCATTGTTGAGAATGATCATTTTTTCCTAAATCTTTATTAAAATTAAAGGAAATATATAGTTTGTCGCCTATCCATGATTGTCCTTCCACATGACCCATCAGCATGACCCAGCAATTTAAATAGGTGTTCCAGCTTACAGAAGGACCCCAATGAAAACCACCTGATTTAGATGATGCAGGCCCTCCTCCATTTTCTATTGGAATCTGTAAAGATTTGATAGGTTTACCGATACCGTCCCAGGGAGCATTAAATCCCGTTCCGTCCCAACGTTTTGCTTTTCCCTGGGGTTGATCCAGATCGGAAATGAGTATTCTTGCCACACTAATACATTGCCCGGAATGTTCTTTTTCAGGCGTATAAGTGGCAGCGTCATATATTCCGGGAAAGCTGTATTCACCATAAAAAAGATATAAAAAATCGCCCATGGCAACAGCAGAAGGATCACCGATTCCTCCAGCAAAAGTTTTAGATATATTATGTTTATTTAAAATCATACGGGGTTGCTTATCCTCGAGAAAAAGACCTTTATTTTCCCAGCGCCAACCTCCGTCGGTCGATTTCATCACTCCAATTCTGGGAACTGCTGCAGGGGTAATTCTATCCGTTAGACCCAGGGGCCAGTCTTTGTCAAGGTAACCTTCCTTAGTTTCAGGATTAAAAGGCAATGTTTCCGGATAGTTTTCATTGTGATAAATGGCATATAAAGTTTTACCCGATAGATCTTTTTCAGATTGATAAACGGTTTCAAACCAGATGGCACCATGTAAGCCTTTTTGCCCTACTGGAGCATTTAGCGGTAGGGAAGGGGCTATATATTTATCTGCCGGAGTGCTAAAAACCTCGTCGGCATTGAATCCAGAGGCAAATTTTAAATCTCTGGCATACCCCCAAACTGGATCTTCTCCATATTTTCCGGGAAAAATCCTAAGGGTATCTCCAATCCAGGCTTCCGCCATATTGCAATCAACAAAATTATTGAAATGGAAAGTATCGGTAGTTATTAACCTGAATTTTACCCTATTGGACAGTTCAGATTTCCCTTCATTTACTTTAGACGAAGGTTGACACCCTGTAATCCATAGCATAATAACCAAAAGATTAGGAATAGTTGAAAAAGTGTTCATATCCAAAGACACGATTTTTGATAGCTTACAGGATATTATATCCTAATATAAAGATATTTCGGGGAAGTTTTAACTCTTTTAGCATTATTTTAATAGTAAAACTATGATATTGTTTTAAAGGTTTGTTGCAAACTGGAAAATTTTGAATGCTAAGCATCGTTCATGATATTTGACATTTATTCCTTTCCTATATTTTCAACTATTCATTTTTAAGATTGTTATACTATTATCTTATATTTTTAAAGCTTAAAACTTTAGTTCAAAACAATGGGAAACAATGAACATCAGAATCCTTCAGGTTTAAATGGCGAAGCAAAATGTCCTTTCACAGGTCACATTGCCCCTAAACAAACAGCAGGAAATGGAACCAGAAATCGTGATTGGTGGCCAAATCAACTGAAACTTAATATTTTGCGCCAACATTCTGATCTTTCAAACCCTATGGGGGAGGATTTTAATTATGCGGAAGCGTTTAAATCTCTCGATCTGGAAGCAGTTAAAAAGGATATTTATCAATTAATGACTACTTCTCAGGATTGGTGGCCCGCTGATTATGGTCACTATGGTCCGTTCTTTATTCGAATGGCCTGGCATAGTGCCGGAACTTACAGAATAAGTGATGGTCGAGGTGGCGGTGGCACCGGTACGCAACGTTTTGCTCCACTTAACAGCTGGCCAGACAATGCTAATCTGGATAAAGCCAGATTATTATTGTGGCCGGTTAAACAAAAGTATGGACATCATATATCCTGGGCAGACCTCATGATTTTAGCTGGAAATTGTGCGCTGGAGTCTATGGGTTTCAAAACTTTCGGCTTTGCTGGTGGAAGAGAAGATGTCTGGGAACCGGAAGAAGATGTTTATTGGGGCTCTGAAAAAGAATGGTTGGCTGATAATCGTTATACAGGCGATAGAGAATTGGAAAATCCTCTGGCAGCGGTACAAATGGGTCTTATTTATGTAAATCCGGAAGGCCCAAATGGCAATCCGGATCCGGTTGCCTCTGCTCGTGATATCAGGGAAACTTTTGGCCGTATGGCTATGAATGACGAAGAAACCGTAGCTCTTATTGCTGGTGGTCATACGTTTGGTAAGACACATGGTGCGGCAGATCCTTCTAAATATGTTGGTCCTGAACCTGCAGCAGCAGGCATCGAAGAGCAAGTGTTAGGATGGAAAAATACTTTTGGTTCAGGACATGGAGTTCATACTATTACGAGTGGACTGGAAGGTGCCTGGACAACTACACCAACAAAATGGAGCAACAATTATTTTGAAAACCTATTTGGTTTCGATTGGGAATTGACAAAAAGTCCTGCAGGTGCCCATCAATGGAAACCAAAAGGTGGCGCAGGAGCAGGCACAGTTCCTGATGCACATGATCCAGCGCTGAGACATGCCCCAACTATGCTTACTACGGATATCGCCCTAAAAGCTGATCCTGCTTATGAAAAAGTATCCAGGAAATTTTACGAAAATCCAGATCTTTTTGCTGACGCTTTCGCCAGAGCCTGGTTCAAATTAACCCACCGTGATATGGGCCCACGTGCCAGATATCTTGGTCCAGAGGTTCCAGCTGAGGTGCTAATCTGGCAAGATCCAATCCCTGCCGTGACGCATAAATTAGTAGATCAAAAGGATATCGATGCACTAAAGGAAAAGGTGCTTCAAAGTGGTCTTTCTGTGTCAGAACTAGTGTCAACTGCCTGGGCTTCTGCTTCTACTTTTAGAGGTTCAGATAAAAGAGGTGGGGCAAATGGTGCCAGAGTAAGATTATCTCCACAGAAATACTGGAAGGTAAATAATCCATCTCAGTTGACAAAAGTTCTTGATGTGCTTGAAAAAATTCAAACGGAATTCAATCAGGCTCAGAAAGATGGGAAAGCAATTTCCCTGGCCGATCTGATTGTTCTTGCCGGTTGCGCAGCTGTTGAAAAAGCAGCTTCTCTTGCAGGCGAAAAAATAGAGGTATCATTTACACCCGGACGTGGAGATGCTTCTCAGGAACATACGGATATAGATTCTTTTGCCGTATTGGAACCCACAGCTGATGGTTTCAGAAATTACCAGAAATCCTTTTCAAAACATATTTCAGCAGAGGAGCTGCTCATTGATAAAGCACAGCTTTTAAATCTGACTGCTCCCGAATTGACCGTATTATTGGGTGGAATGAGGGCACTAAATACCAATTTTGATCATTCAAAGCATGGTGTTTTTACAAAAAATCCAGGTGTGCTCACCAATGATTTTTTCATTCATTTGCTCGATTTGAATATTACATGGAAAGCTACATCAGACGATCAGCATATTTTTGAAGGTCGTGACAGAAAAACGGGTGATTTGAAATGGACAGGTACCAGAGTTGATTTAATTTTTGGATCAAATTCTGAACTGCGTGCCTTAGCTGAGGTTTATGGTTTCGAAAGTGCCAAAACTAAATTCGTAAAAGATTTTGCTAAAGTATGGGCAAAAGTGATGAACCTGGATCGCTTTGATTTGAAATAATCAAGTAAGTTATATTTTGTTAAAGAGGCTATCTAAAACGGTAGTCTCTTTTTTTTAATTCCATTATATTTTTTACTAAACACCATCGTAGAGACGCGATGCTTCGTGTCTTTTTCGCTATAGGTTTCAATATAAATGCACCCCTAACACCCGGTTTTGAATCAGGATTTACAGAATTTTCAGGATTACAGAGGACGTCGTCGTTTCTTGTATGATGTTTATTTGTAGAGTACTCCTTTTCACCCTTCCATTTCGCCGATGCGTAACGCATCAGCGAAAAGCCTTGCAACGAAAACACCACATAATAATCTTCCCTCCCAAACCGGATACGTTATCATAAATCCAGAGAATCCTGAAAATCCTGATTCTAACGCCTGGCTGCTGCGCGCATAATTTCTATCCCATCATGTCACCTATTACGACCCAAATAATTCCTTCATGATAGCCTCTAAATAAGTAGCATCGGTATCATCAAAAGCACCTTTTTCGGTACTATCGACATCTAACACGGCTAATAATTCTCTTGTTTTATTAAATACAGGGACGACAATTTCAGATCTGGAATGAGCATCGCAGGTAATGTGTTCAGTTCCCTCAACCAGTTCATGGGTGTCAATGACCAAACAGGTTTTCCTTTCTCTGGCTACTTTTCCACAAACCCCTTTAGAAAATTCAATATGCAAACAACCCGTTGTACCCTGATATGGCCCGACACTTAACTTTCCATTATTTACCCTATAAAAACCTACCCAGTAAAAATAGGGCAAATAGGTTTTGGCCAAAGCATTGAAGGTAGACATCTTCAAAATGTCATCTTCCTCATCGGTTAATTGCAGCATTACAGCCTCTGTTAATTGGTTATAAGCCAATAATTTATCCTCAGCCGAAAGGGTGACTGAAGGTTTTATAAAAAAAGGCATTTCAGTTCCAGATTGCATAATATTGGATTAAGGTTTTATAAAATCAGTAAAATTCGATTGATAATTACATGGCTTGTCGAGTTGAATCTGTACATAGGATTGTCTCTTTTCCTTACCCAATACATCTTTCTTAATAAACTCCAGCATACGATCTCGTTCCGTTTCCATTGGTAAGGAAGCGTATTCATGGCCTCCATTCATATAAGTTACCAGATATATGGGTTTATTTAGTTGAATATGTCGGGTTTTGAGTTCACCAGCACCATGTAACAATAAATAACCACTTTGTCCGGGGCTACATAAACGGTGTGATCGGGTGTCAAAGGGAACTAAAGCATCGCAAGTACCATGAAAAAATAAAGAGGGTAGGGCATTTTCGTTGGTTATCATGGCAGGATCAATCAACGCACCTGCCATACTGATAATACCTGCATATCTAAAATCGGCTGATAAAAAGAGCGCCTCAGTGGGTAAGTTAGCAGTTGACCAATAGGCGGTGTGCAAGATGGCTTCTGCTCCTGCCGAACTACCGGCAAGGATAACATTTGACATATCCAGTTTAAAATCATTTTGACGGGAAATCAAATAGGCAGTAGCTCTTCTGACGTCAATCATAGATTGTTGAAAAACCATAATTTTTTGATGAGCGGGCTGATCGCAACCAAAGGATTTTCCTTTCATTAATAATCGATACGATATGGATGCAAAAGCATAGCCGGATGTATTCATTTCTTCCGCCATTTTCGAAATAAGTGGATCTAACCTGTTTCCTCCTGAAAAACCGCCGCCATGAACATATAAAATAAGGGGTATTTTCTTTTCAGTATCTTGGATATCAGGTAAATATAAATCTAACTCCAGTTTATCCCTGCCATCGTTGAAATAAGTTAAAGTCTGCATTTTTTGTGAAACAAAGGAAGGATTAGTTTTATGCTCTGAAGGATCAGGGATTGTATTTTTAAGTAACCATGACAACAGGTTGGGTTCTTTAAAGGCATTATTCCAGGAATCGTGACCGATACCGGGATATTCCGTATATTGAACATTGCCTTTTTCTGCCTTAATTTTTTCAACAAGTTCCCTGGAATATTGCACCGGTACAACAGCATCAGCATCTCCGTGAAAGAACCAGGTAGGTATTTTAGATCCATAGATAGCGGTTAGTAAGGTATTGCCACCGCCGCAAATGGGGAAAGCGGCGGCAAATCGGTTGGGTTCTCTGGCCATCCATTCCAGTATGCCAAAAGCTCCCATTGATAACCCACCTAAATACACCTTTCGGTCATCAACGCAATTGTTAACCATCACTTCATTTAACAGGCCTTGAAGTAATTTCATCTGTCTGGATGGTTCTTTTGTAAATGGAAAATCCCATTTACCAGTAGAATCAGATTCCATGCTGGACCAACTCTCGCCATTAGGACATTGTGGAAAAACAACAATAGCCTGGAAATTTTTCCTGGTATCTTCCTGCAAAAACAGATTGGCGCCATGCTTTAATTGAGCCTCATTGTCTTCGCCTCTTTCTCCTGAACCATGCAAAAAAACAAGAAGTGGATATTTTTTACTGCAATCATAGTCAATGGGTAATAAAATTCTGTAAGGCATTTTTATCCCTTTATTATCCAGAAATTCTCGTTTTTGAAAAGCTCGGATCGATTCTTGTGCTGTTAATTTATTGATTCCTCCCAACAAGAGGGGAAACAATAGAAAGATCATTTTTTTCATATCTAGCTTAATTTTGTATTATTGTAAATGCTGAATTACAAATATAACATTAGGGATGGCATTCTTGTCCATAATTAAAGTTGATAAATGCGATGGATGAAAGGTTAGTCAGAAAAATAGCCATGACTGGATGGTTAATTCTTTTTTCTCTTGCCATAGATGCGCAGGAAATACCCTTTATTTCTCATTTTTCTGTCAATGATTATCAAGGGTTAAACCAGAACTGGAGCCTGGGCCAATCTTCAGAAGGCTTCCTTTTTTCTGCAAACTCGGCAGGTTTGCTGGTGTCTGACGGTCAAAACTGGAGGAAATTTGAGCTTCCAAAGGGGCAAATTATCAGATCTCTGACAGTAACAAAAGATAATCAACTATTTACAGGTAGTTATGGCACTTTTGGCATTTGGAAAAAAAATCAATCCGGAGATTTTTTTTATACTGATTTGGCTGTTAATAAACTGGATTCTTTAAATCCTAAAGAGGAATTCTGGCATATTCTGGCTTATGAGGATCAAATTTATTTTCAATCTTTTTCTGTTATTTATAAGTTGAAAAATAATAAGGTAAAAAAAATTATACCTCCCGGTAATATCATGTTTATACAAAAGGTTGATAATAAACTGATTGTTCCAGTCATTGGGAAAGGACTTTTTATACTTCATACTGAAAATGATACTTTCAGCTGGGTTGGTCAAAGTGAAGTATTACAAAATGAAACAGTTTCTTTTATTATTAGAGATAATGAGGATTGGTTGATTGGTACCCAGCTGGCGGGTATTTTCAGATATGATGGCAGGACTTTCAAACCCTGGGAACATTCCTTGAATCGGGAGTTTAAGCAAAAGCAGCTTAATAAGGCTATCAGACTTAGAGATGGTAGTCTGGTTCTGGGTACTGTGTTAGACGGCGTTTATGTGCTGGATAAAAATGCTAAGCTAAAACTACATTTGAATAAGGAAAATGGACTCCAGAATAATACGGTACTTTCCTTGTTTGAGGATCAATCTGAAAATCTATGGGTCGGTCTGGATAGAGGTATTGATTTCATTCAGCGATCATCACCCATTTCTTATTTTAGAGATGCTAAGGGTATTTTAGGTACCGTTTATACAGCTATTTTAGATGGCAACCGTTTTTATGTGGGTACGAATCAAGGTGTTTTTCTAAAAAATAAAACGGAAAACGGCCCATTTAAATTAATACCTGGAACACAGGGTCAGGTTTGGCAATTAATGAAAATCAAAGGACAATTGTTATGCGGGCACAATAATGGTACTTACTTTCTGGATAACGGCAAACCGGTGTTGATTTCAAATATTACCGGAGGATGGTCCTTTTCAAAGATTCCATCGATGGAAAATCAATTATTACAATCGACCTATACAGGTCTGGTTTTATTTTCCTTCGAAAATAATAAATGGATTTTCAAAAAAAGGCTGGATGGTCTGAATGAACCTGTCAGAAAAATTTTACCAGCGGGAGATAATTATTTTTGGGCACTTCACGCAAATGATGGCTTATATAAACTTCAAATTAACTGGCAAAAAAATGAGGTGGTTGCCAAAATTAAAATGGGAAAAAAAGATGGTCTGTCAGATCAGACCAGAATGGATATTCGTTTTTTTAAAGATACTTTAATTGTACATGCGAGCGGACTTAATTATTATTTTGATCAAAGTACAAAAAAATTCAAATCATGGAGAGCATCTGCCTTGGAAAAACAGGATATTTGGTTGGATGTAGAAGATGCTTTTTTTACCTACAGACATAATCAGCTGAAATACTGGAAAGATAACCTGATACAGGCCATTCATCATATAACCATGATTCCCGAAAATGAGGAAATCGTAGATCTAAATGAAAAGGAATTTTTTGTTGGTCTGGAAGATGGATATGCATTAATTCCAAAAGAAGAACAAGCAGGCAGTTTAGCGCAAAATAAACATAAAGGGCCTTTGTTAAGTGAAATGAGAGGGCAGACTAAGGATGGCAAATCTATCTTTTTGAATTGGAAAAATCAAGATGGGATTAACAGGGTTATTTTACCTCCTTCTTGTTATAATGTAAAGATTAATTTTGGATTCCCCTCTTTTGAAAATGATAAATTATTTCGATTCAGACTGCTGGGCTGGCAGGAAAATTGGTCAGCCTGGCAAGAATTGAAATCATTGAACTGGAATAATTTATCTCCGGGTGATTATCAGTTAGAAATTCAATCAAATCTCTCCCCCAAATTGTTAAAGGTTCATTTGACTGTTCAACCCCATTGGTATCAAACAGTTGCGTTTAAGGCGGGGGTCTTATTGCTGCTGCTGGTATTATCCTATTTATTGTTAAAGTCGTATCTGAAGAATATTGAAATCAGGCATCAAAAGCAGATAAAAAAGAAAGAATTTGAATTGGAACAACAGGTTATCAAAGCAAAAAATGAACAATTAGAAGCTGATAACCTGAATAAAAGCCGGGAGTTGGCCAATGCTACATTTACATTGATTCATAAAAATGAATCGCTCTTAAAAGTTAAAGAGGAACTGGATATTATAAAATCAGAGCCTTCCTCAAAATTTTTTGACGGTCATTATAAAAAATTAATAAGTTTACTGGACAGTCAACTTGAAAATGAAAAGGATTGGCAAATTTTTGAATCAAATTTTAATGAAGTCCATGAGATTTTCTTTAAAAAATTAAAAGCCCATTTTCCCGATCTTACCCCTGGTGATTTGAAATTAGCTGCCTATCTGAAAATGAATCTTTCTTCCAAGGAAATTGCTCCTTTATTAAATATTTCTATTCGTGGTGTAGAAAATAAACGATATCGGTTGCGTAAAAAAATGAATCTGGAGGAGGAGGAAAATCTCACCAATTTTATGATAGACTATTGATTTTATGGGTTTTTGACTACCTGTTCCCTAAAGATTTCCGGATGCTTAGTTTTTGAGAATTATTTTTGAATGGCGTAGTAGTAGTGTAGTGAAATTTTACCTTTTTTAGGCTGGATTATCGCATCTTGTTTGCTGAAATGAAAAACAATCATTTTAAAATGCAAGTGCGGGTTGTATTTGCCAAATAAAATTTCGAATGGTAAAACTACACGTTTGTAGATTGGCGTATGTTCTGGCAGGTACTCTTTTTGCTACAGGTATATTAAATGCCCAGCAAGAAGTTTATTTTTTCAGAGAAAGTAATCAAGGTAGTTTTTATGATTCCGGTTTGGCATTCAAATCGGGCAGCAGTTATATTGAACAAGCAGGTTCAACAAATGACAAAATCCCTGTTGAGTTCACGCTGCCAGCTTATCAGGGAAAGCATAGTCTCCGGATAAACTGGATATCCAGACCTGGGGGTGATTGGTCGGCTTTGATAATAGCTCCCGGCTTTCCTTTTCTCGATCTTAGTCAGCTGGATACCTTATCTTTTGCTTTGTATGCAAAGGAAGGTTTGGAAAAGTCAAATATGCCATATCTTTTTTTTGAAGGAGCTCCCGGAAACACAAAAAGTAAAAAGTTCTTATTATCGACCTTTGTTTCCAGCCTACCTGCTGAAAGGTGGCAATTAGTTTCCATTCCACTGAATCTGTTAAAGGCAGAAACAGCAGGCACGCCCCTTCAGTGGAATCAAATTAAAGCGGTTATATTAGGGCAAAACAGTCCTGATAATGCGGTACATACTTTGCTTATTGACGAAGTAAAGGCTTTCAGAGCTGTCCCTTTTTCACAAGAAATTCCGGAACCGGTAAAAAATGTCAGTATTAAGGCTTATCCTGCACACATTGCCTTGCATTGGCAGATACCCGTAAATCCTGTACCTGCAAATTATAAAATACTGCGTTCTACTGATCAGTGGAAATCCTATATTCAGCTTCCACTTGTTGCTGGCAGGGATTCTATATATATGGATTATCCTAACGGTACTGATACAAGCGTTGTTTACAGCTATAAAATACTGGCGCTGAATAGCCAGGGTGCATTTAAAGAAAACAATGAAATAAATAATGCTCAGCTTGCAATATTCACAGATGAAGCATATCTCGATATGGTTCAGGAATATACCTTTCGCTATTTTTGGGATTTTGCACATCCATCCACTGGTATGTCCAGGGAAAGGAATACGTCAGGTACCCTGGTTACGACAGGTGGAAGTGGTATGGGCATTATGGGTCTCCTGACGGGTATGGAAAGAGGTTTTATCACCAGAAGGCAGGGGGTTGACCGACTGATTAAAATATTGAACTTTCTTGAATCATGCGATCGGTTTAAAGGTGTTTTTCCTCATTGGTTAAATGCAGAAACAGGAAAAGTAATTCCTTTCAGTTCCAGAGATGACGGGGGTGA
>Ga0255182_1000289_pt1 | contig 38655 bp, 30 predicted proteins | sample Atl_UVDOM_RepA_8_FD_188420 | JGI IMG/M metagenome (GOLD analysis project Ga0255182, IMG submission 188420) | Freshwater microbial communities from Altamaha River, Georgia, United States - Atl_UVDOM_RepA_8d | ecosystem: Environmental > Aquatic > Freshwater > River | place: USA: Georgia...
GAGCTGGCGCCCCGCGACGTGGTCAGCCGGGCGATCGTCGAGCGCATGGCCTCCACCGGCGACGGCAAGGTGTTCCTCGATTGCCGGCACTTCGAGCCGGGCCGGTTCGCGGCGCGGTTCCCCGGGCTCGACCGCATGCTCCGGGGCTTCGACATCGATGCCGGAACGAGCCTCGTGCCGGTGACGCCGGCGGCCCACTACACGATCGGCGGCGTCCGCGCCGACCTGGACGGCCGTACCTCGCTTCCCGGCCTGTACGCGTGCGGCGAGGTCGCCTCCAACGGCGTGCATGGCGCCAATCGGCTGGCCTCCAACAGCCTGCTCGAGGGGCTCGTGTTCGGCCGACGGGTGGCGGCGGCGATCGTGCGCGACGCGCCGGCGGAGGTGATGCCGCGATCGATCGTGAGCGAAGTGGCGACGCACCAGCACGGCGAACTCGACCTGGCCGACGTGCGATCGAGCCTGCGGAGCGCCATGTGGCGCAACGTGGGCATCGTTCGGTCCGGGGAACGACTGCGTGACGTCGTCGACATGTTCAGCTTCTGGGGCCGATACGGCATGGACGAGGTCTTCCGGGATCCCGAAGGCTGGGAGGTGCAGAACCTGCTGACGGTGGGATATCTCATGACGAAGGCCGCGCTGCACCGGCCCGGATCGGTGGGGACGCACTGGCGAAGCGACGGCGCGTCGGCCTCGGCGGAGACCGGGCCATGCCGCATGGTGTGGAACATCGATGCCGAGGCGCCGGGCATCGTGCCGGTGACGGGTGCCGAGGCCGCGATGGCGGTCCCCGCCGCCGATGCGGGGGATCGCCCGTGAGGTTCACGGGGCGAAGTCGCCGCAGCTCCGGTGGCCGGTGCGGACGCGGGGCGCCCGTGTCGCTGGCGGCGGCGCTGGCGCTGGCGCTGGCGGCGTGCGACAGCGGCGAGCGGGTCGAGTACCGCATGCGCCCGAAGGTGGGCGTCGACATGGACGGGCCAAGCGAGTTCATCGCCCCGGACGGCACGCGCGTCGTCTTCGTGGATCACCCGGCGAACGTGGGCCGCAAGCCGGATCCGGCGGCGGTCGAGGGCAACACCATCACGCCGCGCAAGCAGCTCGACGACGGCACGGTGGTCCTGCGGAACGTCATGCCGCAGCACGTGGTCGGGAACGCCATGGAGTGCTTCCGCAACGAGGAATGGCGGATCATGTGGGACCAGCTGCTCGCCCCGGACGCGCGCGCGGCGTACGAGGCTCCCGGAGGCGGCGGGTTCGAGGCGTTCGAGGGGTGGTGCGTGAAGAACCGCAAGGGCGCGATGGAGCTCCTCAACCGCATGCGCTTCGACGCCATGGGGAGCGACGTGGGCATGCGGCGGATCGGCCCCGGGCTGACGCGCGCCACGCTGGCGCCGCACCTGTGGGATCAGTTCGGCCTTCGCGTGGTGGAGTTCGAGCAGACGCCGGACGGCATGCGCCTGCGTTCGATCCGCGCGAACCCGTGACCGGCGCGCGTCACGCCACCTCGACCATCATCGACACCGCGTTGCCGCCGCCGAGGCAGAGGCTGCAGATGCCGCGCTTGCCGCCGGTGCGGTGCAGCTGGTGCACGAGCGTCACGAGCACGCGCGCGCCGCTCGCGCCGATCGGGTGGCCGAGCGCCACGCCGCCGCCGCAGACGTTCAGCTTGTCCTGCGGGATGCCGAGCGGCTTGGTGTCCGCGAGCACCTGGGCGGCGAACGCCTCGTTGACCTCGAAGAGGTCGACTTCGGCGACGGTCTTCCCGGTCTGCGCCAGGAGCTTCTCGATGCCCACCTTCGGGGCGATGAAGAGGTCCTTGGGCGCGACGCCCGCGGTGTTGTAGGCCACGATGCGGGCGAGCGCCTTCAGGCCCAGCTCCTTCGCCTTCGACTCGCTCATCACGATCACCGCGGCGGCGCCGTCGGAGATCTGGCTGGCGTTGCCGGCCGTGACGGTGCCGTCCTTCGTGAAGGCCGGGCGCAGCTTGGCCATGCCCTCGGCCGTGCTGTCGGCGCGGAAGCCCTCGTCGGCGTCCAGGCCCGTCTTGCCCATGCACTGCTCCGGGGTCAGGGCGACCATCTCGGCCTTGAACCAGCCGTTCTTGGTGGCTTCCGCGGCGCGCCGATGGCTCTCGGCGCTGAAGGCGTCCTGCTCGGCGCGGGTCACGCCGCACGTGGCGGCGGTGTGCTCGGCGGCGTTGCCCATGGGCCAGTTCTCGAAGGCGCAGGTGAGCCCGTCGAACTGCATGTGGTCGAGCATCGTGGCCTGGCCGTACTTGATGCCGGCCCGGGCGTGCACCATGTGGGGTGCCATGTCCATGCTCTCCATGCCGCCGGCGACCACGCAGTGGGCGTCGCCGAGGCGGATCATGTTGGCGGCCTGCATCACGGCCTCGAGGCCAGAGCCGCAGACCTTGTTCACGGTGACGGCGTTCACGGTGTGCGCGATGCCGGCCTTCAGCGCGGCCTGGCGCGCGGGGTTCTGCCCGACCGCGGCCTGCAGCACGCAGCCCATGAAGCAGGCGTCCACGTGGTCCTTCGCCGCGGGGGCGTCGGCGAGGCACGCGCCGATCGCGTAGCTGCCGAGGGCGGGCGAGGGGACGCGCGCAAGCGTTCCCTGGAACTTGCCGATGGGGGTGCGGCGGGCGGCGACGATGACGGGCGTGCTCATGGGGCAGCGATGATAGCCTTCGCCCCATGGCCGATCCGGCACCGAAGCAGGCCCCGCGGGGCGTCGTGACCGACAACCTCGTCTCGCTGCAGAGCTTCATCCTCGAGGAGGAGGCGCGATATCCGAGCGCCACGGGCGAGTTCAGTTGGATCGTCAGCGCCATCAGCCTCGCGGCGAAGATCATCGCCCACAAGGTGCGCCACGTGCGCCTGCAGGGCGTGCTCGGCGAGGAGGGCGCCACCAATATCCAGGGTGAGGACCAGCTGCACATGGATGTGATCGCCAATGAGGTGATCATGCGCGTCCTCGGCAGCCGCAGCTCGATCGCGGTGCTCGGCAGCGAGGAGGACGAGGAACCGACCATCCTGCGCCGCGGGCACGAGGGCGGGCGGTATTGCGTGCTCTTCGACCCGCTCGACGGCTCGAGCAACCTCGACACCGCCGTCGGCGTCGGCACGATCTTCACGATCCTGCGCAACGACCCGATGATCGACGGCGCCGTCGAGACGGTGTGCCAGCCCGGCCACCAGCAGGTGGCCTCCGGCTACGTGCTTTACGGCTCGAGCACGGTGTTCGTGATCACCACCGGCCACGGGGTGCACATGTTCGAGCTCGACGCAAGCGTCGGCAGCTTCATGCTCGTGAAGCGCGACCTGCAGATGCCCCCGCGGAAGAAGATCTACTCGGTCAACGAGGCCAACAGCGACGGCTTCCCGCAGGGATTCCAGGACTACCTGAAGTGGGCGCACGCCGAGGGCTACTCGAGCCGCTACATCGGCAGCATGGTCGCCGACATCCACCGCACGCTCCTCAACGGCGGCGTGTTCCTCTACCCGCCCACCAAGAAGCACCCGAACGGCAAGCTCCGGCTGCTGTACGAGGCAAACCCGATGAGCTTCCTCGTTGAGCAGGCCGGTGGCACGAGCATGACCGCCGACGGCCGGCGCACGATGGACCTTCAGCCACGCGAGCTCCACGAGCGCGTGCCGCTGGTGCTGGGGAGCCGCGACGAGGTCGCGGCGGTGGGAAGGTTCGTGAAGTAAGCGAGGGCGCGGTCAGGGGTTGCGGGCGACGCGGAAGCCTTCAAACTCAGTTCGACGGTCTGGGTCAAGTCCGATCCGGAAGGAGCTTCGCACGTTGAAGGAAGGCGTCGAGTTGAACCAACAGCCGCCTCGGATGACCCTCTGGGTTCCTGAGACTGGGCCAGTGGGGTTTGCCTGATCACCAGCTTCGTAGTCGCCGTACCAATCGCTGACGAATTCCGACACGTTTCCGAGCATGTCCTGCAGGCCAAAGCCGTTTGCTGCCTTGAGGCCGACGGCGCGAGTGCCGCATCCGTCGGCGTAGCAAGTGTTGTAGATGTACCACCCGATCGCGCCGACCTCGCCGTCATTGTTGGTGCCGCCGGGGTTTGCAGCCCAGCCGTGGTACGCAGTGGTGGTGCCAGCGCGATACGCATACTCCCACTCGGCCTCCGTGGGCAGGCGCATCCCGGTGGACATCAGGAAGCCTTGGGCATCGTTCCAGCTGACCATCTCCACGGGTCTGTCGTCCGAGCCCGCGTGTCCGTTCGAGTTTGAGAAGAAGGCTGGGTTGCTGCCCATCCCCGCTTGCCACTGGGCCTGTGTCACCTCGTATCGACCCATATAGAACGCAGTGCTGATGGTGACAGGATGAACCGGGTACTCGCCGGCCCAACACCCCCAATGGTCCGACGCCGAACACCCCATCTGGAACGTGCCCGGCGGCACGAGCAGCATCTCGATCCCGGTGCCCGTGTCCTGCACCCGCCACGGTAGGCCTGTAGCAGTGATCGCCGCGCGCAGCATCGGGTCGGTGACCACGGCCGGGTCCGGCTGCGTCTCGAGCACCGTCGCCCACGCTGGGACGTTGCTGTTCGGGCACGGGCCCCAGCTCACCAGAAGCATGCCGAGATCCGCGCCGTCGACCGCACCATCGCGGTTGAGGTCGGCCGTGGTGGTGGGCGTGACCTCGCCCCATTCGGAGAGGAGGATGCCGAGGTCGGCACCGTTGACCGTGCCGTCGGGATAGAGGTCGCCGGGGCACGAGTCTTCCGCGTGGGGGACCAGGTGCGGTGCGGTTGCCGGGTAGCCATGGGTCCCAATGCCGAGTCTGCACACGAACGCACCCGGCCCCTCATCGATCAGTTCAAGGGTCGACGGTGCTTCGTTGAACTTGAGCAGCAAGCTTGTGGCGGTGTCCGACTCGATCGTGGTCTCCGGCGGTGGCTTGAACTGGGTCGTGTATCGAGCAACACTGGAGACTCGAATCCAGTCAATGTCACCAAGCACCGATTCAGCCAAATGTCCGCCCCCGTAGGTGAACGCACCGATGCTCATGGATGAGTTTGCTGCGTTTCCGGTGCACGCCGTGGATTCCGTCCAGACTTGCTGGACTGTGCCATCAATGTAGAGGGTGCTGGTCATTCCCTTTCGAACAAATGCCACGTGATGCCACTCGCCGTCAAGCGGGTTCACAAAACTCGTGGTGTTCTCGTGTCCACAGAATAGCCCTCGAGTGAAGTACCCATTGAATCCGTCCCGCGATGCCGCGACGTGCTTGTCCTCGTACGAATCCGCTTGCTCAGTGATGATTCGACCGATCGGCGATGCTGGCGAGATCCGAAGCCGGGCTTCGTAGGTCATGTCTACGGACGGAAGAGTGATGTCGCCCTCGACGCGGATCGCGTCCGTGGGCTGGGTGAAACGTGCAAATCCTCCGGCAAGCGCATTCGTCGAGAGCGCGAGGCTGATCATGGACGACGTTGAAACCGCCGCGCCTGCCGTCACGAGTGAACGCATGTCCTGCTCTCCGCGCCCGGGGGTGCGCCCGTCGACGGGCCCGGACATCGGGGCCGCGAGGGCAGGGGCTCCCCGGAACCATCCGCGGGCGCGGCCGGAATGCGAGGCCCGTTCGCCGGATTCCGTCGCCCGCGTCGCGAGGGCCAGCGCGGCCGCCACGGCCAGGACCGCCGCGGCGGCAGCCACGGCCCGTGCGGTCCGGGAATCTCGGGCATCCGCGTGCGTCGCGGGCTCCTGCTCGCCGCCGGGTTCCGTCTGGGCGTCCCACGCGCTCGCAATCGCCCCCGCCAGCCGTGGCGCGGTCCGACGGTCAATCACGGCCACCGCGGCGCTCGGAACGGGGCGGACGGCGGTCTCCATGCCGCCAAGGATCCGCGATAGGTCGCGCCATGCGCTGTCACGTGACGTGAATCGCAGCTCAGCATCCTTCCGTGCCAACGGCGTTCGCTCCCGTTGGCAGTTGAGCCGATTCTCTGGCCTCGACTTCGTGCGGCTGTTCCGCCATCAGCGAAGCTCAATCACTCGCAGCGCGCGAGTGCTGAGCGACCGATGAAGTTCGGGAATCGCCCGCATGATCCGCTGGAGCAGATCCTGCGAGCGGAGATTCCCCGTTCGGACCCAGACCACGCACACCTCGCCCATTCGTCGAATCGCGAGCGTTGCCATGTCGGCGTCCCGACTCATGACGTCGAATCGTTCTCGTAGCGCGTAGTTCCAGATCTCGATGTCACGGGCGCCTCCGAGCCCGATCTCATTCACGTGCGCCGGCCCCGGGAACGCGGCCTGCAATGCCGGGATCAGCCGCCGGGGCAGGTTCTGATCGACGATGATCTTCATGCCGCCCCTCCCTCGTGCCGCCCGCGCTCGGCTTCCGCAGCGCGCTGGAGGCACGCGGCCACGTCGGCCAAGGTGAGCGGCGGGTACTCGGTGACGATCTCATCCGCGGTCATCCCGGCGGACAGCCAGCCGAGCACGTCCTCGACGGCGATCCTCGTGCCGCGCACGCAAGCCTTGCCGAACCGGATACCTGGATCCACGGAGATTCGCTCGCGCCAGTCCATGCACGTGATCCTAATCGGCCGCCGGTGCGGAACACGTTCGGGAGGCGAAAGTGCGCGCCGATCCTCACCCGCCTCCCGCATCCCCCACCGCGCGCCGGACCTCGGCCATGGTCGCGTTCATCTCGGACTCGCGCACGCCTTCGGCGCGCAGCACCTCGCGGAGCGCGCGGGCCATGCGCTGCGAGACCAGCCGCGTGGCGCCTGCGCACTGCTGGGGGTCAAGCCCGACCGACGGGCCGATCGTCTCGTAGCCCTCGCCCTCGATCACGCGGCGTCGGAAGACCTCGTAGGCGTCGAGGCGCCCCTCCTCCGCGAGCTCGGCGTGGGCGTGCGCATGCGCGGCGTCGAGCACCGCGATCGCCCACGCACGGTCGAACGCATCCTCCGCGGTGCGGTCGACGGCGGCGAAGGCATCGAGCGCCTCGCCGAGGCCAGCGCCCGCGGGCTCGCCCGCCCCGGTCGCGGCACCCGCCCCCGCGTCCGTGAAGGTCCTCAGCCGGTCGCGCATCCGGTCGCGGACCACGCCGCGCGCGTAGAACCCGAGGCCGTTCATCATCCAGCGCCGCAGCGGCATGTCGGCGCGGCGCCACTCCCGCAGGAACTCCGGCGCCGTCACGCGTTCGGCGAAGTAGCCCGCGACCAGGTCATCGGGATCGCCCGCGCGGCGCAGCGACCCGCCGTGCGCGTAGGCGCGCAGCGGGGCGTGGTAACGCTCCCACAGATGCGCCCGCAGTGATGCCCTCGCGCGCTCGGCGCGCGGTGACGACGCCGCGGCCGCGGCGTCACCGGACTCGTCGATGATCGTCAGCTGCGCGTCGATCCACGTCGCGTGCGTGGACGGGAAGTGATCGACCCGGGCCATGCGGGCAGGGTACCGGGGCGGTTGATTCCGAAGGAAGCCGCTCGAACTTCCGCACGACTCGGTTCGCGCTTCCGCACCGGCGCGATCATGGGTCGCTCGCCGGCGCGATTCGCCGCCGAAGGGGATTGAATGCGCGACCAACGGGAATACACTCATGAATATGGAGCTTCACCTGCGACTCAGCGAGCAGGACGTCGAGCGGGCGAGTCGGCTGTCGGGGATCACCGACCCGGCGGCCGTGGTGCAGCATGCGCTTCGGGAGTACGTGCGCCTGCGATCCGCGGCGGAGCTGATCCGTCTGGGCGGGTCGGGCGACGGGTGCTCGCCAGAGGAGGGCTGCCTGCCGCCGGTACGCCGGCCTCCGGATTTTCTCAACAGGCCCAGGGATCTGGAGCCGCCGGGCTGAGGCTTGCCGGTCCCGCGCCCGCGCTCCTGCTGCCGGACAGCAGCGCCTGGATACGGTTTCGCTCCGTCGGTGACGCGCGAATCACCGCCATGCTCGAAGCCGGGCGCGTTCGGTCGCATCCCTCGGTCATCGGGGAGCTGTGGCTTGGCTGTGGACCAACCCCGCGCGAAGTCGCGCGGTTGGTGGCGGAACTGCCGCCTGCCGTCCTGCCCTCGGACGAGGATGCGCGAGGCCTGGCCGACCGCCACGGATTGGTCTGCGCACGGATCGGGTGGGTGGATGCCCAGGTGCTCCTTGCCTGCCTCGCATGCAAGGAGCCCATGCTCACCTTGACGTTCGATGCCGCGATGCGGTCCGTCGCGCGCCGCCTCGGCGTTTCGCTCGACTGACCTCGCGCCTCACTCGAACCTGCCGCGGTCCACGATCCGGAAGTCGTACAGCGCCGCGAGCTGCTTCGCGTCCAGGCGCTCGAGGCCGTTCAGCTTCTCGACCAGCGGCTTCGGGTCGTCCATCGCCAGCTTGCCCAGCTGCTCGAACTTGTTCGCGAGGATGCCCTTGAGGTCCGCCGTCGTGTTGCGCGCGTGGCCGCTGGGGTACATCACGAAACCGCTGTCGAGGCTGCGCCCGTCGGTGGTCGTGATCACCACGCTCGTGGGGATGCCGTCGGGGTAGTTGCGGTCGTACTCGGGGCCGCCGTGCTCGAAGGTCATCTTCTCCATGTAGGCGCGCGTGACCGGGTGGACGATCGCGTCGTGGTTGTAGTCGTACGGCGACAGGAAGAGCGTCTTCCACATCGCGTCGTTGCCGTCGGCGATCCGGCCGGTGCCCTTGGCCTTCGCCTGCTCGACGGCCTTCCGCAGGAGCGTGCCCACGATGTAGACCATCGAGTGGTCCGCGCTCTGGCGCGTCTTCGGGTCGCGCTTGGCCGGGTCGCCGATGATGCCGAACGCCGGCTCGTACGCCACGATCTTGATGCCCTTGATGAGCTCCGGCCGCTCGAGGATCTCCGGGTGCTTGCGCATCAGGTCGATCATGCCCTGCAGCGCGCCCGCGGACTGGTGCTCGTACAGCCCCAGCTTGAAGTGCATGCCCATCACGGCGAAGTCGTCCCCTTGCGTGGACATCACCAGCGGGAACGGGCTGTCGCCCTGCGTCTTCGCGAACTGCCGGAACATGCTCTCCGGGTTGCGGAAGATGTCCTTGGGGCCGATGAAGCCGCGCATCGAGCGCATCATGCTGAGGACGGCGACCTCGGTGCTGATGGCCGCGCTCGCGCCCTTGGAGTCCGACAGCTGCTTGCCGGCGCGGATCGCGCGCCACGGGATGTAGTGCGCGACCACCATGCCGATGGCGCTCTCGATCTGCTCGGGGGTGGCGCCCATCATCGCGCCCCACGTGGCGGCGCTGGCGATGGCGCCGTGCACCACGTGGTCGATCTTGTAGGTCTTGAGGCTGAACACCTCCGCGAGGCGCCCGCGGATCTCGTCCGAGAGCATCATGCCCTTCAGGGCCCACGCGCCGTCATGGCCCTTCATCTGCGCGGCGGCGATCGCCACGGGGTAGAAGTCGTTGTGGCCGAACTCGCCGGCCGTGAACCCGCGATCCTTCCGGAACCCGAAGTTGGTGCCGTTGGAGTCCCACTCGCGCACCGCCGAGCCGTTGGCGACAATCGCCTTCTCAGGGGCCACCTTCACGGTGCTGCCGAAGAACGGGACGCCGTCGTCGCGCCGGTACTCGAGCGCCTCCTGGCGGAGCAGCACCGGCGCGTTGGTGCCCAGCGCCACGGCGCTGATGCCGCAGAGCACGCTGTCGGTGTGGAACAGCTTGGTGCGGTCCTCGACCAGCGCGCCCGGGCGGGCGTTCTGCATGAAATCGCAGGCGAATTGGCCGATGCCGAGGGCTTGGTTGACGTTGGGCTTGAGTTCGACGGACATGGGGGCGGACAGCATAAATCGCCCCGGGCCGGCCATGCACCCGCCCCGCGAGAAATACATGCGCCCGCGACCGGCGCGCGCAGGAACACGGGTGCGGGGATGCCCCGGGCGCGACTTATCGCGTGAGGGCGTCGAGGAGCTCCAGCACGCCCTTGCCCTCGGTCGCCACGGTCTCGAGGATCGGCCGCCCGGCCGCCACGTCGAGCAGCTCGCGCACCAGCTTCGCCTCGCCGGCGTGATCGGCCTTGTTGGCGACGAACAGGTCGGCGATCTCCAGGATCCCCGCCTTGTCCATCTGGACCGAGTCGCCCATGCCGGGCACCACGACCACCGCGGTGCGGTCGACGTGCTGGCGGATCGCCACGTCGTTCTGTCCGGCGCCCACGGTCTCGATGATGAGGGTGTCGAAGCCCGCCGCGCCGATCAATCCGACGATGTCCGGCAGGCTGCGGTAGTCCTCGCCGACGATGGCCAGCGACCGGTAGAAGACCTTGTCGTCCACCGCGTTGAAGTCGACGCGCAGCCGGTCGCCGAGGAGCGCCCCGCCCGTGATCGGGCTCATCGGGTCGAATGCCACCACCGCGATCCGCTGCCCTCGCCGCACGGCCTCGTTCGCCATCGCGGCGACCAGCGTGCTCTTGCCCGCGCCGGGCGAGCCGGTGATCCCGACCACGCGCGTTGGCCGCTTCATGGCGGTCCCGGCCGGCAGCGTGCCCGCGTGCGCCATCGAGATCTGCCGCGCGAGGATCGCCTCCGGGGCGCCTCCGGCGAGCGGGGCGTACGGCCGGACGCAGGCCCGGACGCTGTCCACGATCTCGTCCATCCCCGTCCCGGTGTGGTAGATGCGCGCGACTCCGGCGTCGAGCAGCGCCTGCACGTCCGACTGCGGGATGATCCCGCCCACGTTCACCGGGATGTCCGGGCGCCCCACGGCCTTCAGCTCGGCCAGGAGGCGCGGCACCAGCACCAGGTGCGAGTTGGACATCATGCTCGCCGCCACGCAGTCCACGTCCTCGTCCCGCGCGCCGATCGCCAGGCTCCGGGGCGTCTGCCAGAGGCCGCTGTAGACGACGTGGATCCCGGCGTCGCGCATCACGCGGGCGATCAGCTTCACGCCGCGGTCGTGGCCGTCGAGGCCCATCTTGCCGAGCATCACGCGCGGGCGGTGGGGAAGGTCGGCGCAGCGATCCTGCTTGGGGATCGCCGTCGTGGGTTCGGCGGTGGCGCGCATGGTTCAGCCGTTCGGGGAATCGCCGGCGGAGGCCTGGGGCGCGGGGGCGTTCGCCGCCGCCTCGGCCTCGGCACGGATCTTCTTCAGGTCGCGCGCGTCCTCGGTCCAGTCCTCGGGGTAACGGGCGGAGGCGATCGCGCCGACGATCAGGTGCATGTTGCGGTACTTGTAGTCGTCCAGCACGATCGATCGGCCGTCGGCGAGCTTCACGGTCGCGATCGACTTGCTCATCCAGCGGCTCATGTCGATGTCGGCGATCGCGTCGCGCGCGATGCGTCCTTCCGGCGCGACCAAGGTGCCGTCATCCTCGAGTCGGTAGCTCTTTCGGGCGGCGGAGAGCCAGGCCCACAGGAACCACGGCACGCCCATCACGCCGCAGCCCACCATGTACATCCAGAGCTGCACGGGCCGGTCGTACGCCGCGGGCGGCGTGGGCCGACCCTTGTCCACCGTGGCGGTCAGGTCCTTGTACTCGAGCTTCTCCTCGGCCGAGACCGCCGCCCCCTTCGCCTGCAGCTCTTCCAGCCGCTTGGCGGCGGAGTCGTAGGTGGCGACCGCCTGTTCCTTGCGGGGAATCGTGACGAAGTAGTCGTACGCCCCCCACAGCGCCAGCACCAAGCAGATCGCCGCGTACAGGACGTTCCACCACTTCTGGCGGGGCTGGAGCGTGGTCTCGAGAGCCATGGGTCCGAGTGTAGCGGTCAGCGGCGCGGGGTCGGGGCGGGACCGGGTGCCGCACCCGCCGCCTTCGGCGATCCCGTCGCCTCGGCGGGGGCCTTCGGCTCCGAGGGCTTCGGGGCCGCGGGAGCCGCGGCGGGCACGGTCGCGCCCGCGGCGCCGCTCGTCGTCGTGGGTCCGGCCGGGGCGACCGCCGCACCGGCGCCGCCCGAATCCGGTGCGCCCGGCGCTGCTCCGGGCTGGGACGACTGTTCCGCTGCGGACGCGGCCTGTTCGGGTCTCGCCTGCGCCTCGACGGGTGCGCTTTCGTCGCCCGCGGGCTTGCCCTCGGTGCCATCCACCAGGTCGAAGATGCGCACCGCCTTCCAGCCGTCGCGCCAACGCTCCACCAGCGCCGTGTGCCGTGGGTCCTCCAGGTACGCGCGGTACTCGGCGTTGGTCCGGAACCCCACGTAGATGCCGACGTCGTAGTCGTTGAGCACGGTGACGCGCTTGCTCACCAGCGGAACGCCGCAGCTGTACGCCGCCACCGCCTCGATCGACGGCAATGCCCGGTCGCAGTCGGCGACCAGTTCCTGCACCCGCGACGGGTCCTTCAGCTGGATCAGCACCAGGTGCGTGATCGGTGCGGTGGCAAGGTCCGCCTTGCGCTCGAGGGCGATCGCCTCCGGCGCCGCGGTGCACGCGGCAAGCAGCGTGCAGGCCGCGCCAAAGCAGACGGTCAGCCATGTTGCGCGCCGGGAGCGCGACCGGTCGTGGGGTACCGCGTGGGCCATCGGGCCAGTGTAGGCCGGATCAGGAAAGAGAATCCCCCTGCTGCGCGGGTGGGCGAGCACAGCAGGGGGGGAGGAACGAGCGCGCCCGAAGGCGCAGCGTCGTCGGAGTTGACGCGATGGGGCGGGGCGTCAGGCGAAGGTCTCCCTTCCGGGTGCGCCCGCGGCCGGCGCCGAAGCGCCTGCATGCGGTCGCATGGGGGCATCCATTCCCAGGACAGGGGGCCGAAGTGCGCGTTGTCCGTGCTCGTCCGGCCTGCAAGGAGGGTCCATCCACTCGCTGACCGCCGTCGGCTCCCGCCCGCATCGCGTCGATTGTCGCGCCGTTGCACGGGTCGGAGTCCGTGCAGCGGCGCATGTTCCGTGTTTCGGTGGCTGGGGTCACTCCGTCGGTCCCGGGGCGCAGCCATGCGCGTCCGGGCCGGTGATCGGGGTCCCCGCCGTGCGGGCCCCCATCCTTGGGGACGCCGCACGGCGGGAGTGTCGGTGGTCGGGGCGAACGGGCCCCGCGTGGTTCAGGAGCAGCCCATCGACGTGCCGCAGTTCAGGCAGCGGTAGCACGTGCCGTTGCGCACGGTGATCTCACCGCAGGTGCTGCACGGCGGCGCGTCGCCCATGAGCTGCGCATTCGACTGCGTCATCACGCTCGCCGCGGCGCCGGCCTCGGCGACGGTCACGGTCTCCACGACCGTGGTCCTCGAGACGGCCCCACCCGAAGCATCGATGATCGACTCGGCGCGCACGCCGGTCACGGTGCGCGTCGACAGGATCGAGTGCACGTCCGCCATCGCCCGGCCGTCGCCGGACCCGTGATGCGGGGACGCGGGGCTCGCCGAGGTTCCGTCGTGCGCGTTCGCGGCCGGCCGATCGTGCCATGCAGCCTCCTTGCTGGGGGTGTGGGCGGCGCTTCCTGCGCCACCGTGTCCGGCGTTGCCGGCGGGGAGTTCGGCGTGACGGGCGCGTCGGGGGGCGTTCTCCTCGCGGAACCCCTCGATGAACTGCATGCCCAGCCAGCGGAAGATGTAGTCGACCAGGCTCTTGGCGAAGGGGATGTCCGCGTTGGCGGTCATGCCCATCGGCTCGAAGCGCTGGTGCGCGAACTTGTTGACGATGCTCTCCACCGGCACGCCGTACTGGAACGCCAGGCTCACGGCCGTGCCCAGCGAATCCATCAGGCCGCCGATGGTGGAGCCCTCCTTCGCCATCGTGATGAAGAGCTCGCCGGGCTTGCCGTCCTCGTAGAGGCCGACGATCAGGTAGCCCTCGTGCCCCGCGACGTTGAACTTGTGCGTGATCGACTCGCGGGTGTCGGGCAGGCGGCGGCGCATCGGCCGTTCGACCACTCGCTCGACGATGCGCTCCTCGACGATGCGCTCGACCTGCACGCCCGTGGACACCGCCTCGTCGAGGCCCTCGGTGTCCTCCTCCTCGCGGAGGTCCTCGGCGTCGGTCTTGTCGCTCTTGGTGCTGAGCGGCTGGCTCAGCTTGCAGCCGTCGCGGTACAGGGCGTTCGCCTTCAGGCCCAGTTCCCAGCTCAGCCGGTAGCACGCGCCGATCTCGTCGACGGATGCCTCGTTGGGCAGGTTGATGGTCTTGCTGATGGCTCCCGAGATGAAGGGCTGCGCCGCGGCCATCATGCGGATGTGCCCCTCGGGCGCGATGAAGCGCGTGCCCAGGTTGCCGCAGCGGTTGGCGCAGTCGAACACCGGCAGATGCGCGTCCTTCAGGTGCGGCGCGCCCTCCACGGTCTGGGTGCCGCAGATGCGGAGGTTCAGGGCCTCGATCTGCCGCTTGCCGAGTCCCAGCGCGCGCAGGCCGTTGAAGCCCATGTCCGCGCGCGCCTTCTCGGCATCGATTCCGCGCGCCGCCAGCAGGCGCTCGGGCATGCTCCAGGCGCCGAAGGCGAAGGAGATCTCGAAGAACGTGGGCAGCCGGTTCTCGAGCGCCACCAGCTCGTCGCCGGTGTAGCCCGCCTCGGAGAGGAAGTCGCGGAACGTGGGGCCGTGCGCCGGGAAGGAGCCGTCCTCGTTGGGCATCGGCGTGTCCAGGCTCAGCGTGCCCATCACGTAGGCGACGATGTCGTCGACCTGCGAGGCGGAGTAGCCGAGCGCGACGAGCGCAGGGCGCAGCGACTGGTTGGCGATCTTGAAGTACCCGCCGCCCGCCAGCTTCTTGAACTTGGTGAGCGCGAAGTCGGGCTCGACGCCCGTGGTGTCGCAGTCCATCAGCAGCCCGATGGTGCCCGTCGGGGCGATCACCGTGACCTGCGCGTTGCGGAAGCCGTGCTTCTTGCCGAAGGCCAGGGCATCGTCCCAGGCGGCGGTGGCGCGCTCGAGCATGTCCGCCGCGTTCGCGAGGGTGACCTTGCCCGCCGCGAAGGTGCCGTGGTCGATCGGCACCGGCGAGATGCGCAGCGACTCGTACTGGCCGGAGTCGCGGGCCGTGCCGTGCGCGGCCAGGCGGTGGTTGCGGATCACGCGGAGCATGTGCTCCTTGTTGGCCTTGTAGCCGTCGAAGGGTCCGTGCTCGGCGGCCAGGACCGCGCTCGCGGCGTAGGAGCGCCCGGTGAGGATCGCGGTGAGCGCGGCGCAGACGGCGCGGCCGGCGTCGCTGTCGTACGGGATGCCCGCCTGCATCAGCATGGCGCCGAGGTTGGCGTAGCCGAGGCCCAGGGTGCGGTACTTCCAGCTGAGCTCGGCGATCTCCCGCGAGGGGAAGCTCGCCATGAGCACGCTGATCTCCAGGACCACGGTCCACAGGCTGATCGCGTGCTCGTAGCCCTCCAGGTCGAACGTGCGCGACTCGGAGTCGTAGAACTTGAGCAGGTTGATCGACGCCAGGTTGCAGGCCGTGTCGTCGAGGAACATGTACTCGCTGCAGGGGTTGCTCGCGTTGATGCGGCCGCCCTCGGGGCACGTGTGCCAGGCGTTGATGGTGCTGTCGTACTGGACGCCCGGGTCGGCGCAGTGCCATGCGGCCACGTTGATCTGCGACCAGAGGTCCGCGGCGCGCAGGGTCTTGGCCACCTTGCCGTCGGTGCGGCGCACCAGCTGCCACTCGCCGTCCTGCTCGACGGCGTCCATGAACTCGTCGGAGAGGCGCACCGAGTTGTTGGAGTTCTGGCCGCTGACCGTGTAGTAGGACTCGCCGTTGAAGTCGTAGTCGAGCTTCAGGTTCAGGCGCTCGGCCACCTCGCGCTGGTCGGCGCTGAGCTGCTTCATGCCCTCGACGAGCGCCGCCACCTTGATCTCCTCGCGGACCTTCCAGTTGACGAAGGCCTCGATGTCGGGGTGGTTGACGTCCAGGCAGGCCATCTTCGCGGCGCGTCGGGTGGTGCCGCCGGACTTGATGGCGCCCGCGGCACGGTCGCCGATCTTCAGGAAGCTCATCAGTCCCGAACTGCGGCCGCCGCCCGAGAGCGGCTCGTTCTCGCCGCGCAGCCCGGAGAAGTTGGTTCCGGTGCCCGAGCCGTACTTGAAGAGGCGGGCCTCGCGCGTCCACAGGTCCATGATGCCGCCCTCGCCGACCAGGTCGTCGCGGACGCTCTGGATGAAGCAGGCGTGCGGCTGCGGGTGGCTGTAGGCGTCCTTGGCCAGCGTGACCTTGCCGGTCTTGTGGTCGGCGATCCAGTGGCCCTGGGCGGGGCCGCTGATCCCGTACGCGTAGTTGAGCCCGGTGTTGAACCACTGCGGGCTGTTCGGCGCGGCCACCTGGTGCAGGAGCATCCACGCCATCTCGTCGTAGAACGCGTCGGCGTCCTTGCGCGACGTGAAGTAGCCGTGCTTCTCGCCCCAGTGGCGCCAGCAGCCGGCGAGGCGGTGCACCACCTGGCGCACGCTGCGCTCGGGGCCGAGCACCGGCTTGCCGTCGGCGCCCTTCACGGGCTTGCCGTCCTTGCCGACCTGGGGGACGCCGGCCTTGCGGAAGTACTTGCTCACCACGATGTCGGTGGCCAGCTGGCTCCACGTGGACGGCACCTGCGCGTCGTTCATCTCGAAGACGGTGCTGCCGTCGGAGTTGGAGATGCGGCTGGAGCGGGTGGTCCAGTCGACCGTGCCGTAGACGTCCTTGCCTGCGGTGGTGAAGCGTCGTGCGATGCGCATGGTGTCGAGTTCCTTCCTGGGAGTGCGTCGGTGTCGGTGTCGGTCGCGCACGGCGCGGCGCTCCCCGGGACGGGGGAGGGCCGCGCCGTGGCGGTGGCGTCAATGCGTGGTCGGGTCTTCGAAAGGCAGGCCGTCGACGCGGGGAAGCGTCAACCCGGCCTGGTCCTGGTACTTGCCGCCCTTGTCCGCGTAGCTGACGGCGCAGGGATGCTGCGCCTTGAGGAAGATCATCTGCGCGATGCCCTCGTTGGCGTAGATCTTGGCGGGCAGGGGAGTGGTGTTGCTGATCTCGATGGTCACCTTCCCGCGCCACTCGGGCTCGAGCGGGGTGACGTTGACGATGATGCCGCAGCGGGCGTACGTGCTCTTGCCGACGCAGATGGCCAGGACGTCGCGCGGGACCTCGATGGTCTCCACGGTCTCGGCGAGCGCGAAGGAGTTGGGCGGGATGATCACGTGGTCGCGACCGGTGGTCGCCGTGTCCACGGTGATGAACAGGTCGTTGCTGAACGCCTTGGGGTCGACGATGGCGGTGCCGCCGCTGGTGGCGTTGGTGAAGATCTTGAAGCGTGAGCCGACGCGGACGTCGTAGCCGTAGCTCGAGACCCCGAAGGAGACGGTGCCCGGGCGCTTCGCGTTGTCCGCGAAGGGAACGATCCGCACCGAGTCGCGGATCTGCGTGTCGCACAGAATGCTCATTGCCCGACCCCTTGGGGAACCACCCCATGCAAACCGGCCATCCTGGCCAGACGAGACATCACTCACGACTTCCGGCGCACCACTGCCGGTGTTCACTTCCGCAGCACCGTCGCCACACGTCCGACCGAATCCTCCACCGATGTTCGGTGAATGTATGGTAGTATGCGTGGGCCCAAGAACCACTAACCCTTGGGTGTGGGCGGCATGGTACCCCTATGGGTTGTGGGTGCAAGGGTGTCGGTCGTCGTTTTTATGGACTTTCCGTCGACGATCCGCAAGTGCCTGATGGTGCGTGGCTTAACCACTGCGTGGCACCGTGCACCCCGCTGGCGGCGGTGTGGACAGCATGTCGGAGGCTGTCTCTAGACTCGACGCCGTCTTGAATTGCGCTGCATGGAGGCTTTCGCGCATGCTGTTTCCTGAACCCTCGTCCGAAACCCCCGTGGCTCCGCCCGCCTTGGACCCCGCCACCCTGCTGGACGGGCTGACCGAGGACCAGCGCGCCGCCGTCGAGCACATGGGTGGCCCGCTGCTCGTGCTTGCCGGGCCCGGCTCCGGCAAGACGCGCGTCATCACGCGACGCATCGCCTTCCTGGTGGCGCACGGCGTGGCGCCGTGGCAGGTCCTCGCGCTCACCTTCACGAACAAGGCCGCCGGCGAGATGAAGCAGCGCGTCGAGGCGATGCTGCCGCCGTCGATGGGAGGTCGGCGCGGGCTGGTGGTGAGCACGTTCCACGCGTTCTGCGCGATGTTCCTGCGGCGGCATGCGCTCGAGTGCGGCGTCGACCCGGACTTCGGCATCTACGACGCCGACGACCAGAAGCGAGCGATGAAGTCGGCGGTGGCCGAGGCCGGCCTCGACGAGAAGAACTTCCAGCCCTCTTCGGTGCTGTCCAAGGTGAGCGCCGCGAAGAACCAGCTGCTCGACGCGGCCGGGTTCCGCGAGCAGGCCGGCGACTACTCGTCGCGGCAGGTGGCCAAGGCCTACGAGGCCTACGAGGCCACGCTCGCCCGGCACCGCGCGCTCGACTTCGACGACCTGCTGATGCGCGTGGCCACCTCGCTCGGCACCAACGAGGCGCTGCGGCAGGCCGCGGCCGACCGCTACCGGCACGTGCTGATCGACGAGTACCAGGACACCAACCGCGCGCAGTTCGCGATCGCCCGGCACATCGCCGGCGGGCACCGCGAGATCTGCGTGGTGGGCGACCCCGACCAGTCGATCTACCGCTGGCGCGGCGCGGACATCCGCAACATCCTGGAGTTCGAGGAGTCGTTCCCGGGCGCGCGCACCGTGGCGCTCGGCGAGAACTTCCGCTCCACGGGCCACGTGGTGGCCGCGGCGGACGGGCTGATCCGCCACAACCGCCGCCGACGCGCCAAGCCGCTCTACACGAACCTCGGGCCCGGGGAGCCGGTCCGCGTGGTGCGGGTGGCCGACGAGCACGCCGAGGCATCGCACGTCGCGCGCGCGATCCAGGACGCCGCACGCGAGGGCATCCCATGGCGAGAGATGGCGGTGCTCTACCGGATGAACGCGCTGAGCCGCGTCCTCGAGGATGCCCTGCGCCGGGCGGAGGTTCCCTACCGCATCGTGCGCGGCACCGCGTTCTACGAGCGCAAGGAGGTCAAGGACCTGCTCGCCTACCTGCGCGTGGCGGCGAACCCGGCCGACGACGTGGCGTGCGCGCGGATCGTGAACGTGCCGACCCGCGGCATCGGCGATGCCTCGGTGGAGCGGATGCAGCGGCTGGCGCGCGAGCGCGGCATCGGGCTCCTGGACGCGCTCGCGCATGCGCGCGAGGCCGGGGTCGCCGAGCGGACGGCCCGCCGGGTCGACGAGTTCCGCGAGATGGTCGCGCGGTGGAGGCAGCTGCTGCCCGCCGGATCGCCGGATGCCCTGGCGGCGTTCGCCGAGATGGTGCTCGAGGAGAGCGGGCTCCGTGAATTCGCCGACGGCACCGACGGCGACGAGCTCGACCAGCGGCGCGCGAACCTCGACGAAGTGGTCAGCGCCGCCGGCGACTTCGAGTTGCCCGACGACCCCGCCGGCGCCGCGCCCACGCTGTTGCGCGCCCTTCAGGGGTTCCTGCAGTCGGTGGCGCTGGTCGCCGACTCGGACGCCCTGGACGGCGAGGCGGGTGCCGTGACCCTGATGACCCTTCACGCGGCCAAGGGGCTCGAGTACGGGTTCGTGGCCATGGTCGGCTGTGAGGAAGGACTGCTGCCGCACGCGCGCTCGCGCGAGGGCGGCGAGGACATCGAGGAGGAGCGGCGCCTCTGCTTCGTCGGCATGACCCGCGCCAAGCGGCGCCTGCTGATGACCCATGCCGCGGCGCGCACGGTGCGCGGCATGCGCATGGGCGCGATCGAGAGCGAGTTCCTGCGTGAGCTCCCCGAGGCCGACGTCGAGCGGCAGGATCTCCGCCCGGGCTGGCTCGACGGCGGCGCGGGCGACGGCGACGGCGGCGCCGACCACGATGCGGTGGACGCCCCGTGGGTGGACGAGTTCGAGCCCGCCCGGCCACGGGGCCTCGGGGCGCAGTTCCCGGTCGGCTGCCTGGTGCGTCACCCGCTCTTCGGCGTCGGCACGGTGCAGGCGATCCTTCCGCGCGGCAGCGTCACGAGCGCACGCGTCGCGTTCCGGACCGTGGGCGTGAAGACCCTGGTGCTGGAGTACGCGAAGCTGCAGCGGGTGTAGCCCCGCCCGCAAGCGTCCCCGCCTTCGCGAGGATCGGCTGCAGGTACCGCCCCGTGTGCGACGCCGGGTTGCGCGCGACGTCCTCGGGCGTGCCCGCGGCGACCACCGTGCCCCCGCGATCGCCGCCCTCGGGGCCGAGGTCGACGACCCAGTCGGCGCACTTGATCACGTCGAGGCTGTGCTCGATCACGATCAGCGTGTGCCCCGCGTCGGCCAGGCGCTGCAGCACCGAAAGCAGCCGCTCGACGTCGGCGAAGTGCAGGCCGGTGGTGGGCTCGTCGAGCACGTACAGCGTGTTCGCGCTCGACATGTTCCCGAGCTCGGTGGCCAGCTTGATGCGCTGCGCCTCGCCTCCGGAGAGCGTCGTGCTCGCCTGCCCGAGCTGCATGTAGCCAAGGCCCACGTCGCGGAGGCAGCCGAGCATGCCGTGCACCTTGGGGTACGCCTCGAAGTGCGCGAACGCGTCGTCCACCGTCATGTCCAGGACCTCGGCGATCGACTTGCCCTTGAAGCGGACCTCGAGCGTCTCCTTGCCGTAGCGCGCGCCCTTGCACGCGTCGCATGCCACGAACACGTCGGGCAGGAAGTGCATCTCGATCTTCACCATGCCCTGGCCCTGGCACGCCTCGCAGCGGCCGCCCTTGACGTTGAAGCTGAAGCGTCCCGGCTCGTAGCCGCGGATCTTCGCCTCGGGCACCTTGGCGAAGTGCTTGCGGATCTCGTCGAAGATGCCCGTGTAGGTGGCCGGGTTCGAGCGCGGCGTGCGGCCGATCGGGCTCTGGTCCACCTCCACGACGCGCTCGATGCCCGCGAGCCCGTTGACGCGGTCGTGCGCGCCGGGCGGGGCCTTGGCGCCATGCACGTGCCGTTGCGCCGCCTTCAGCAGGATGTCGGTGACGAGCGTGCTCTTGCCGCTGCCGGACACGCCGGTGACGCAGACGAGCCCGCCGAGCGGGAAGGCCGCGTCGATCGCGCGCAGGTTGTTCTCTCGCGCGCCCTTCACCACGATGGCGCGCGACTCCGAGAGCGGCCGCCGGCGCATGGGGACCGCGATGCCGCGTCGCCCCGAGAGGTACGCGCCCGTCAGCGAGTCGCCGTTGGCCGCCACCGCCTCGACCGTGCCCTGCGCGACGATGCGCCCGCCGTGGCGGCCGGGCCCCGGCCCCACGTCCACCAGGTGGTCCGCGGCGCGGATCACGTCCTCGTCGTGCTCGACGACGAGGACCGTGTTGCCGATGTCGGCGAGCCGGCGCAGCGTGGCGAGCAGCCGGTCGTTGTCGCGCTGGTGCAGGCCGATCGTCGGCTCGTCGAGCACGTAGGCCACGCCCACCAGCCCGCTGCCCACCTGCGTGGCCAGGCGGATGCGCTGCGCCTCGCCCCCCGACAGGGTGCCCGAGGGCCGGTCGAGCGTCAGGTACCCGAGCCCGACGCTCGCCAGGAAGCCGAGGCGCGCGTCGATCTCCTTGAGGATCGGCTCCGCGATGGTCCGCTGCATCGGGGCGAGCTCGAGGCTCGCGAAGAAGCCGAGGGCGCGCTCGATGCCCATCGCCGTGGCGTCGGCGATGCTCGCGTCGAGCGTCCCGCTGCGCACCTTCACCGCGAGCGCCGCCGGCCGCAGCCGGCGCCCGGCGCAGGCGGGGCAGGGCGCCGCGCTCATGTACGCCAGGAGCCGCTCCTTCACGAACTCGCTCTCGCTCTCCTCGAAGCGCCGCTTCAGGTTCGGGAGGACGCCCTCGAACTTCCCGCCGAGCGCGTCGCGCTCCTTCTCGGGGATGCCGTTCATCAGGTAGCCGCGCACCTTGGCCGGCAGCGCGTCGAACGGCACCGACGGCTTCAGCTTGAAGAACGCGCCGAAGTTGCGGAGCGCCCGCGCGTAGTGCATGTTCATGCGCGGGCCGTTGCGCCGCCACGGCTCCACGGCCTCGGACCACGGCACCGACGGATCGGGAACCACGAGGGACGGGTCGAACTCCTGCACGTGGCCGAGTCCCGCGCACGTCGGGCACGCCCCTTGCGGGCTGTTGAAGCTGAAGAGCCTCGGTTCCAGCTCCTCGAGCGCGCACTCGGGGTGCTCCGGGCAGCTGAAGCGCTCGCTGTAGCGGTGCTCGGCCCACGTGCCGTCGGGGCGTTCCTGGAGCACCAGCAGGTTGCCCTCGCCGAGGCGCAGCGCCGACTCCACGCTCTCGGAGATCCGCTGCCGGTCGTCGGCGCGGGCGACCACGCGGTCGAGCACGGCCTCGATGTCGTGCATCTCGTAGCGGCCGAGGCCCAGCGGGTTCTCGCCCCCGGCCTTGAGCGCCTCGCGCACGTCGATCACGGTGCCGTCCACGCGGGCGCGCACCAGCCCTTGCTTGGCGAGCGCCTCGAGCACCTCCTTGTGGAAGCCCTTCTTGCGGCGCACCACCGGTGCGCAGAGCATGAGCCGCGCGCCCTCCTCCGCGAGCAGCGCGTCGACGATCTGCGTGGGGGCCGTGGCGCGGATCGGCTTGCCGCAGGTTCGGCCGCGCTCGTCGACGTGCCAGCATGTGGGCGTGCCGCATCGCGCGAACAGGAGCCGCAGGTAGTCGTAGATCTCGGTGGTGGTGGCGACCGTCGAGCGGGGCGTGTGCCCGCCGCCGCGCTGCTCGATGGCGATGGTGGGGGGGAGCCCCTCGATCGACTCGACGTTCGGCTTCTGCATCTGGTCGAGGAACTGGCGCGCGTACGCGGAGAGGCTCTCCATGTACTTGCGCTGGCCCTCGGCGAAGATCGTGTCGAAGGCGAGCGAGCTCTTGCCGCTGCCCGAGACCCCGGTCATCACCACGAGGCAGTCGCGCGGGATGTCGATGTCGACGCCCTTGAGGTTGTGCTCGCGGGCCCCGCGGACGCGGATGCACCGGGCGTCGGCCGCGGCGTGCGGGGCGGGGGAGCTGGCCTTCGGGCGCGCCATGGCGAGTCCGCAAATATAGGCGTCCGCACGGGTTGCGCCGGGTGCCCGGGCGGCGCACCTGGAGCGGATGGCGGAAATGTGCGTCCGCGGGCGCCCGGGGGCCGAATGCTGTGGGGAACGATGCCTCACCAGGCCCCCGAGTCCCGAGCCACGCAGCCCCGCCCAGGCATGCCGGGCGCGCGCGCCGCGGCCATGGCCCGCGCGACGCGCGACGGCCGCGCCGGCCGCGCCGGGCGCGACGACCTCGCGTGGATGCGCGCCGCGGCACGCCGCATGGTGCTGCACGCGCGGGTGCGGTGAGCGCCCGGGGCGCCGCGCAGCGACGCAAGCAGCAGGGAAGGATCCGGGCCCACGCGCGGATTTTCCGCGCCGATTCCCGTTTCCCATATTTATGGGTGTACGGTATGGTCCATGGCGATGAAGACCACCGTCGAGCTTCCCGATCACCTGCTCGCGCGCATGCGCGAGCTGGCCGCCCGCGAGCGCACCTCGTTCAAGGCGCTGCTCGAGGCGGCGGTGCAGCAGTTCCTGGGCAATCGCGGCGGACGCGGCCGTTCCCGGTTCCGCCTCGAGGACCGCTCGGTGTCCGGGCGGGGCCTCGTGCAAGACCTGCGCGGCGCCGCCGTGGGCGGCGTGATCGAGCGTTCCTACGAGGGCCGCGGGGGGTGATCGCGGTCGACACGAACGTGCTCGTGTCGGCGCACCGCCGGGACGCGGTCGGCCACGAGGCGGCCGAACGCGCGGTGCGGGGGCTTGCCGAGGGACTCGGTGCGTGGGCCATTCCGGCGCCGTGCCTCCACGAGTTCCTCGCGGTGGTCACCCATCCGCGCATCTTCGACCCGCCGAGCCGGATGACCGACGCGCTCGCGCAGCTCGATGCGTGGCTTGCCTCCCCCTCGCTCGAGGTGCTGGCCGAGTCGGATCGGCACTGGTCGACGCTCGGAACGCTGCTCAGGCAGTCGAAGGTGACCGGCGCCCGCGTCCACGATGCGCGCGTCGCCGCGATCTGCTCGGACCACGGCGTGACGCGGCTGCTCTCGGCCGACCGCGACTTCTCGAGGTTCCCGGGGATCCGGGTCGAGAACCCGCTCCGGGGCTGACCCCTACCGCTTCCCCTTCTTCCCGCGTCCCGCGCGCGTCCCGGGCATGCCCGCCTTCGGCCGGGGCTGCTCCTCGACCACGGGTTCCTCCGCCATGCCGTCGATCTCGGGCAGGGCGTTGACCTTCTTCAGCTGGTCGCGCAGCCGCGCGGCCTTCTCGAACTCGAGCGCGCCTGCGGCGGCCAGCATCTCCTCCTCGAGCTCGCGCATCGCCTCGGCCTTGTCGAAGCGGCGCGGCTCCTTCGCGCCCACGGCCTCGCGCTCGGTGCGGTTGGCCTTGATCTCGAGCTCGATGCCCGAGCGGATCGCCTTGACGATCGTCTCGGGCGTGATGCCGTGCTCGGCGTTGTACGCGAGCTGCTTCGCGCGCCGGCGCTCGACCTCGTCCATCGCGGCCTGCATCTCGGGCGTGACCTGGTCGGCGTACATCACCACCTCGCCGCCGGCGTTTCGCGCGGCGCGGCCCATGGTCTGGATCAGGCTCGACCGGCTGCGCAGGAATCCCTGCGTGTCGGCGTCCAGGATGCACACCAGGCTCACCTCGGGCAGGTCGAGCCCCTCGCGCAGCAGGTTCACCCCCACCAGCACGTCGAACTCGCCCTCGCGCAGCTCCTTGAGGATGGCGATTCGGTCGAGCGTCTCGATCTCGGAGTGCAGGTAGCGCACGCGCACGCCGTTGCGGTGCAGGTACGTGGTGAGGTCCTCGCATAGGCGCTTGGTGAGCGCCGTCACCAGGACGCGCTCGCCGCGCGCCGCGCGCTCCTTGGCGCGCTCAAGGAGGTCGGGCACCTGCCCGCGCGCGGGCAGCACCGTGACGGCCGGGTCCACGAGGCCCGTCGGGCGGATCACCTGCTCGGCGACCACGCCGTGGCACTTCTCGAGCTCGTAGGGCCCGGGCGTCGCGCTGACGTAGATGACGCTCGGGACGATCTCCTCGAACTCCTCGAAGCGCAGCGGCCGGTTGTCGAGCGCGCTCGGCAGCCGGAACCCGTGGTCGACCAGCACCTCCTTGCGCGCCTTGTCGCCGAAGTACATGCCGCGCACCTGCGGAAGCGTCACGTGGCTCTCGTCGATCACCACCAGCCAGTCGTCGGGCGCGCGGTTCGGGACGCGGCGGAAGTAGTCCATGAGCGTCCACGCGCGGGCGCCGCGCGGGCGGCCGTCGAAGAAGCGGCTGTAGTTCTCGATGCCGCTGCAGTAGCCGGTCTCCTGGATCATCTCCAGGTCGTACTTCGTGCGCCCGAGGAGGCGCTGCGCCTCGAGCAGCTTGCCCTCGGCGCGCAGCTCGGCCACGCGCGCGTCGAGCTCGGCGCGGATCTCCTCGACGGCGCGCTTCATCTGCTCCTCGGGCATCATGTAGTGCACCGCCGGGAAGATCCACGCGCGCGACTCCTCGGAGAGCACCTCGCCGCTGACGGGGTCGAAGAGCTCGATCGACTCCACCTCGTCGCCGAAGAGCCCGATGCGGATCGCGTGCTGCTCGCTCGCGGGGAACACCTCGATCGAGTCGCCGCGCACGCGAAAGTTGCCGCGTGCGGGCTCGATCTCCTTGCGCACGTACTGCATCGCGGCCAGGCCGAGCAGGAAGTCGCGCCGCTTGATCGCCGTGCCGCGGTCGACCACGATCATGCGGTTGCGGAACTCGTCGGGCGAGCCGAGGCCGTAGAGGCAGCTGACGCTCGAGACGACGATCACGTCCTCGCGCGAGAGCAGGCTGCTGGTGGCCAGGAGCCGCAGCCGGTCGAGGTCCTGGTTCCGGCTCGCGTCCTTCTCGATGTAGATGTCCCGCTGCGGGATGTACGCCTCGGGCTGGTAGTAGTCGTAGTAGCTGACGAAGTAGCAGACGGCGTTCTCGGGGAAGAGCGCCTTCATCTCCTCGTAGAGCTGCGCCGCGAGCGTCTTGTTGTGGCTGATGAGGAGCGTGGGCTTCCCGGTGCGCTCGATGACGTTCGCGACGGTGAACGTCTTTCCGGTGCCGGTCGCCCCGAGCAGCGTCTGCTGCCGCTCCCCGCGCGCCAGGCCGTCCACCAGCTGCCCGATCGCCTCGGGCTGGTCGCCCATGGGCCGGTAGGGGCTGTGGAGGCGGAACATGTTCGGATCGTAGGGCGGAAGCGCCAGCCCCTACGCCACCAGCTCCCGCACGCTCCTGCGCATCAGCCCGCGCACCGCCGGCATCGCCGCCGCCAGGGTCATCGCGGCGACCACCGCCCAGCCGATCGCGATCGGCCCCACCGGCGGGTCGAAGCCGATCTCCTGGCCGCCGAGCTCCTTGTGCCAGAGCATGCCCATGCGCGCCAGGTGCAGGCCGAGCCCGGTGCCGACGGTGGCGCCCGCGATCGCCAGCAGCACCACCTCGCCGAGCACGAGCCGCGCCAGGAGCCCGGGCGTCGCGCCGGTCGCGCGCAGCACGCCGTACTCGAACCGCCGCGCACCGATGTTCGCCGCCACCACGTTGCCGACGCCGAAGCAGGCGAGGGCCAGCGCCGCGAACGCGATGGCGCTGGTGATCGCGAGCACGCGGTCGCCCACCTGCAGGATGGCCTGTCGGATCGCGCGCCCGCTCGCGAACACCGCGCCCGGCACCGCGTCGGTCACGAGCTCGCCGAGCGCGGCGTCTGCCTCGGGCGGGCTGGCGTCGTCGACGTCCACCTGAAGGATGAACGCGTCGCGGCTGCCGAAGCTCCGCGCCACCTCGTCGAAGTCCATGAAGACGCAGCTCACCGCGTTCTCGGTGTAGACGCTGCGGATCCCGAAGAACTGCACCGCGACGTCGAGCCCCGCCGCGCCGACGACGCCCACGATCTCGTAGTCCTTCTCGGTTCGCCCGCCCCCGAGGCGGATCCGGTCGCCCGGCCGCTTGCCGCGCGCCACCAGGAATTCCTTCGCCACCAGGACGCCCTCGCCGCTGCGGAGTTTCGGCAGCGCCGACGCGGGAGACCCCTCCAGCCAGTCCAGCCGGTTGAGCTCGAGGAACTCGTCCGGGGGAAACCCGATGCACACCACGTTGGGCGTGGCGATCCCCTCCACGCCGAACACGGTCTCGCCGATCACCTTGAGCGGCAGGTAGCCGATCGGCACGGTGCCCATGACGCCGGGCAACGCGCGCAGGCGGTCCTGCTCGGCCACGGTCATGCCGTTGGCCTTGAACACGAAACCGTCGGAGATGCGCACGCGCTCGCTGATGTCGCGCACCACGGCGGTGCCGTTGGTCCACGTGCTGGTGAGGATCGAGACGCCCACCATGAGGGCGCCGGCGGTGAACCCGAGGCGGTAGGGAGCCTGCCGGACCGCGCCCGCGAGGAGCCCGTGCGGGATCCGCAGCGCGCGCTCGAGCGGCATCGCCAATGCCGTCGACGCGACCCAGAGCACCGGCACCGCCAGCATGAACCAACCCGCATGGATGAGCGGCAGCCCCACCGTGGCGTACGACCAGAAGCGCGCCTGCTGGCCGGGCACCGCCGCCAGCAGCACGAGCTGCAGCCCGATGCACGCGGCGCCCGCCGCGGCCAGCCAGGCGATCCCCGCGAGCCGGGGCGCCTCCGCGCGCGGGCGGAGCGCGGCGAGCGGGCTGGTGCGCGCGGCCTGCCACGCCGGCCAGAGCGAGCCTCCCACGCCCGCCACCACGCTGCCGGCGACGGCAAGCAGCACGCCCCATCCGCTCAGGAAGAAGCCATCCTCGAGCCACTCGCTGAACCACCAGCGCAGGAGCGCGGCGAGCCCCACGCCCACCGGGACGCCCACCGCGCCCGCCGCACCGCAGAGGACCACGCCCGCCCACACCTGGCTCATGAACACCTGGGCGCGGCTCGCGCCCACGCAGCGCGCCACCGCCAGCTCGCGCTGCTGCTCGGCCACCGCGGTGGTCATGCCTGTGCCGACGATGAACGCGCAGCTCATGAACGCCACGAGGCTCACCAGCACGAACCCGAGGCGCATGGCCTGCATCTGCCGGTCGAACCCCGAGGTGAACAGCTCGCTCGCCTCGAGCGAGAGCGGCTCGGCGAAGGCCGGCGCGTGGCGCGCCACCCATGCCGGCACGTCGGTTCCCTCGCGCAGGGCCACGAGCACCGAGCTCGCCTCGTCGCTGCCGTTGGCCTCCACCAGCGTCGCGCGCTCCACGATCACGAACGGTCGCTGCAGCGCGCCCAGGGTGGCCCGGTCGATGATCCCGACCACGCGCAGCGCGATCGGCTCGCCGAACCGCTGCACCGCGAGCGCGGTCCCGAGGCCGGCGTCGAGCGCGCGCGCGGTGAGCGGGTCAATGGCGATCTCGCCCTCGTCCTGCGGCAGGCGTCCCTCGCGCATCCGCTGCCTGCGGAAGCGCTCGTCGCCCCCGGACTCGAGGCCGCGCGCCTGCGCCACCGTCCGCCGGGGCTTGCCGTCGGCGTCCGCCGCGCCGTCGGCGCGCACCAGGCTCAGCGAGCCGCCGAGGCTGACGCCCACGGCGTCGACCCCGGGCAGGGCACGCACGCGGTCGGCCTCGGCGGCGTCGAACGCCGCGCCGAAGCGGTTGACGAGCCGCGCGTCGGCGTCGCCGATCGATCGCCGCAGTCCCGCCTCGGCGTTGCCGCGGGCGGTCTCGAGGCCGCAGGCCACCGCCGCCACGAGCGTGCTCGAGAGCGCGACCGCCGCGGCCAGCAGCGCGGTCCTACTTCGCCGGGCCGCCAAGCCCTGCAGCGCGAACCACCAGGTCGCCCGCATCGAGTCCCTTCGTTTCGAAGCCTCCCGCGACGACGCCGTCGCGGATCACGAACACGTGCCGGCAGTGCGCGGCCGCCGCGGGCTCGTGCGTCACCATCAGCACCACCATGCCGCGGTCGCGCGCGAGCCCGTCCAGCATCCGCCACATGCGCTCGCTGTTGGCGCTGTCGAGGGCGCCCGTCGGTTCGTCGGCGAACAGGACGGGCGGCTCGAAGAGCAGGGCGCGGGCGATCGCCACCCGCTGCTGCTCGCCTCCGGAGAGGGCCTCGGGCCGATGTCCGGCGCGGTCGGCGAGGCCAAGGGTGGCCAGGAGCTCGAGCGCACGCGCGCGCAGCGCCGAGCGCGGCCTGCCGTCGAGCACGCCCGGCAGCATCACGTTGTCGACCGCATCGAGCGTCGGAAGCAGGTTGTATTGCTGGAAGACCACACCGACGCGCGTTCTGCGGTGCAGCGTCAGGCCGTGCTCGTCCAAGAGGTCGATGCGCGCCCCGGCCACCTCGATCTCGCCCCGGTCGGCGCGATCGAGGCCCGCCAAGAGGTGCAGGAGCGTGCTCTTGCCGCTGCCCGAGGAGCCCATGATGGCGTAGAAGCCCGGCTCCGAGATCTCCAGGTCCGCGCCGCGCAAGGCCGCCACCGCCCGCTCCCCCGTGCGGTAGGACTTGTGCACGCCCCTCGCGCGCACGAACGACCGCCCGGCGGTCGCGGCGGGCTCGCCCGCCGTGCCCGTGGCGCCCGCGCGGGCGTCAGTGGCCATGCTTCGCGTCGTACGCCGCCGCGTCCATCAGGCCCGTGGCCGCGGAGAGATCGCACCCCGAGAGGCGGACCAGCCAGCCGGCGCCGAAGGGATCGCTGTTGAGGAGCGACGGGTCCTTGTGCGCGGCGTCGTTGATCGCGGCCACCGTGGCCGCGAACGGAACGTAGATCTCGCTGCTGGTCTTGACGCTCTCCACCTCGCCCACGGTGCCGCCGGCCGCGACGGCCGTCCCCGGCGCGCGCATCTGCACGAACGTGATGTCGGTCAGTGCGTCCGCCGCATGCTGCGTGATGCCCATGGTGACCGAGCCATCGGCCTCGGGACGGAACCATTCGTGCGTGTCGCTGATGCGGCAGTTGGCGGGGGTCGGCATGGCGGCGGGTGCTCCTGGGCTGTCGGTCGGGACGGCGCGCCGGGGTCGACGGCCGCGCAGAGGCGAAGATGATAGCCCTCGGTGTACGATCCGATGCGGCCGTTTCCCCGGCCACGCCCCACTCCATGCTGCTCACGCTCTCCACCCGGTCGCTCCAGTTCGTCAAGCGCGACAAGGTGCCGTTGGCACCGCACGACGCACCGGATTACGTCGCCGAGGTGCTGGGGATCAAGGGACTCAACGTGAACGCCCCCTTCCTCAAGGGAATGGCGGTCAAGGACCTGGAGCGCCTGCGCGACCGCGCCGATCGCGCGCGCTGCCCGATCCTGGTGCTGGTCGAGGAACGGATCCTGGACTTCCGCGCCGCCGCGGCCGAGTGCTCGGAGCGGGTGGGTCGACTGGGCCTGGCCGCCAGCAAGCTGGGCGCGCCGAGCGTGGCCATCGAGCTCGCGTCCATTCCCGATGCCGACGACGGGTTCATCGAGTTCGCGGCGTCCGTCAAGCGGGCGCTCGCCTCGCTCGACCGCTTCGACACCCATCTGCTGATCCGCCCCGGTGCCGGCACCGCCGGCGACCCCGCCCGGATCGCGGACCTCATCAAGAAGATCGGGGGCTTCCGCATCGGCAGCATGCCCACCTTCGCCCACGCCGCGTCCACCAAGGACCCGGTCGACGCCCTCCGGCGGCTGGCCCCGTACGCCCAGGCGATGGAGGCCACCGTCAAGGCATTCGGCAAGTCGGGAACGCACGAGGCGTGGGACCTGGCGCGGCTCTTCGGCGCCGCCGAGGCCGCCGGCTACCAGAGCACGATGTGCATCGACTACGCGGCGAAGACCGATCCCGTGGGCACCATCGACCGTGCGCGCGACCTGCTCGCGGCGCTGATCGATCCCGTGGACGAGGACGAGGCCGCCGAGGACGCCGTCGAGGAGGGGGATTGAGCGGGCCGGCGGGCGTGATCGTGACGATGGACGGTCCCGCCGGGACGGGCAAGAGCACCGTCGCGTTCCGCCTGGCCGAGCGACTGGGGCTCGAGGTGCTCGACACCGGGGCCATGTATCGCGCGGCCGCGGTGGTGGCGATCGACGAAGGTGTCCCGGCCGACGACGGCGAGGCGCTCGCGGCGCGCATCGCCGAGGAGGGGCTCGCCTTCGATTGGTCATGCCGACCGCCTCGGCTCCTGCTCGGCGACCGTGACCTCACCGAGCGGATCCGCGATGCCGACGTCAATACCGTGGTCAGCGTGGTGGCGCGGCAGGGGCCGCTGCGCGCCGCGTTGGTGCGCGCGCAACGGGAGATCGGCCGCGCCCACCCGCGGCTGGTGACGGAGGGCCGCGACCAGGGATCCGTGGTGTTCCCCGACGCCCAGGTCCGGTTCTACCTCGACGCGCACCCGGAGGTGCGGGCGCAGCGACGCGTCGAGCAGATGCGCGCGCAGGGCCGTCCGGCCGACTACCGCGCCGTGCTCGAGGCGATCCAGCGCCGCGATCGCCTCGACGAGACCCGCACCGACGGCCCGCTGACGTGTCCCGACGAATCGCAGCGCATCGACACCAGCCGGCTGACCCTCGGGCAGGTGGTCGACGAGCTCGAGCGCCGCGTGCGCGGGGCCGTCCCCGCCGAGCTCCTGGCGCCGCCGCGCGCGGCGCAGACGGCATGAGGTTCCTCTCGCGGAGCGAGGCCGAGCGACGCGCGCCGGGGCGCGGCGCCCTCAGCGTGGCGTGGTACACGGCCTGTGCGTCCACGCTGCTGGCGGGGTTCCGAGTGGCGTACCGCCTCGGGATCACCGGGCGGGACCGGCTGCCGCGCACCGGCGGGATCCTGGTGGTGAGCAATCACCAGAGCTTCCTCGACCCGCCCGTCTGCGGCAGCGTGATCCTCGATCGCCCCTACACGATCATCGCGCGCAAGAGCCTGTTCCGGTTCGCGCCCTTCGGTGCGCTCATCCGGAGCTTCGGCGCCGTGCCCATCGAGCGCGGTTCGGGCGACACCGGCGCCCTGCGCACGGCGCTCGAGCAGCTGGCCGCGGGCCGCTGCGTGTTCATGTTCCCCGAGGGCACGCGCAACGAGGACGGCCGCACCAAGCCGTTCAAGCCCGGCGTGGCGCTGTTGGCCCGCAAGGCCGGCGTCCCCATCGTGCCCATGGCGATCGAGGGCGCCCGCGACGCGTGGCCGAAGGGTCGGTCGCTGCCGGCGCCCACGGGTTGGATCGAGGTGGAGGTCGGCGAGCCGATTCCCCCGGACGTCGCCCAGGCCTGGGCGCGCGAGGGCGGCGAGGTGCTGCTCGAGCGGGTTCGGCACCGGATCGAGGAGCTGCGGATGCGCTGCCGGGCGCGGTTGCGCGAGCGCAGCGGCGGCCGCTTCCCGCCTCCGGGTCCCGCCGACCGGCCCTACTGGGAGCAGGACGCGTGACGGGCGACGCCGGCGAGCACGGCGCGCCGATCGCGGCCCGTGCGGCGGCCACGTGGGTGGCGCGTCGGCTTCGCGACGCCGGGCATCGTGCGCTCTTCGCCGGCGGATGCGTCCGCGACCAGCTGCTGGGCCTCGAACCCGCCGACTACGACGTCGCCACCGATGCGCTGCCCGATCAAGTCCGCGCCGTCTTCCCGCGCGCGATCGGGGTGGGCGAGTCCTTCGGCGTGATGCTCGTGCGCCACGGCGGTCGCACGGTGGAGGTGGCCACGTTCCGCGCCGACGGCTCCTACGCCGACGGCCGCCGTCCCGACGGCGTGCGGTTCAGCGACGACCGCGAGGATGCGCTCCGCCGCGACTTCACCATCAACGGGCTCTTCGAGGACCCCGAGACGGGCGCCGTCATCGACCACGTCGGGGGCCGCGCCGACCTCGACGCGCGCATCCTGCGCGCGATCGGCGACCCCGACGCCCGGCTGGCCGAGGACCGGCTCCGCGCGCTTCGCGCGGTGCGCTTCGCGGCGCGATTCGCCCTCGCGGTCGACCCGGCCACCGAGGCCGCCGTGCGCCGCGTGGCGCACGACCTGCGTGCGGTGAGCCGCGAGCGCGTCGGCCACGAGCTGCGGCGCATGCTCGCGCACCCCTCGCGGGCCCGCGCGGTGTCGCTGGTCGAGTCGATGGGCCTGGTGCCGGCGATCCTCTCGGGGCCGGCCCCGCCGCCGGAGACCCGAGCCCGGCCATCGGTCGTCGCGGCGTTGCCCGCCGGGGCGCCGTTCGAGGAGGCCTTGGCGGCGTGGATGATCGACCGATCCGCGGGCGGCGCGATCCCCGTTTCGGAGGTCCGCGGTCGCGTCAACGCCTGGCGTCGGGCCCTCTCGCTCTCCAACGACGAGACCGAAGCCCTCCGCGCGGCGCTTGAGTTGCGGGCGGTCATCCCTTCGCGGTGGCCCGCTGGGGATCGTGCGGCCCGCAAGCGGCTGGCGGCGGCCCCGGGCTTCGGTGCGGCGCGGGCGCTCCTGGCCGCCGAGGGCCACCCCGTGGCCGAGGCGGTGGCTCGGGACCTTCCCGCGCTGGTGGCCGAGGGCGTCGCCCCGCGTCCATTCGTGGATGGCGATGACCTGGTGGCGGCCGGGTTGGCGCCCGGGCCCCGGTTCAAGGCGATCCTCGACGCGCTGTACGACCGGCAGCTGAATCTCGAGTTCCCCGACCGCGACCACGCGCTCCGCGCCCTCGCGGCCCCCGGCGGCCCGTTGGGCGAGGGTGCCCGGGACCGCTAGAATCCCGGCATGGTCATGCCGCAGATCCTCGTTGCCGCCGCCGCGGCGCTGGCGCTCCTCGCCCAGTCCGACGATGCCCCCGCCCCCACCGATACCGACCTGCAGTCGGTGGACGTGCCCGCGGCCACCGAGCCCGCGGCCCCTGCGGAGCCGGCCAAGCCGGCGAAGCCGTTCAGCCTGGCGCGCACCGGCGTCGACCGCAAGGGCAAGAGCCCCTACGCGGCCGACATGCGCCTGGCGGCGCCGCCCAAGGTCTACGTCATCCCGATCGAGGGACAGATGGGCACGGACATCCACGGCGAGATCAACGGCAAGCCCGGGATCTACGAGAAGGTGATCGCCGACGTCCGCGAGCAGAAGCCCGACATCCTGGTCTTCCGGATCAACTCCGGCGACGATCGCAACCCGGACAAGTACATGGAGGCCGTCCGGGCCCAGATGAAGGAAGACAAGATCGACCCTCGGCGCCTCGCCAGCGGCCTGACCGAGTACCGCGACCTGGCGCTGCGCCTGCGCACCGAGCTCGGGGACTACCCGGCGGTGGCCTACGTCCAGGAGGCCCGCGGCGTGGCCAGCCTGTTTGCCCTGGCATGGCCGTACATGTACGTGTCGCCCGAGGGCCGCATCGCCGGCCTCGACATCGTCGGCTCGCTCGGCGGCGGCAACGACGCCGACATCCGCGCCAAGATGTTCGGCGCGTGGACCGGCATCGCCAAGGGCGTGCTGGAGCTCGGCGGCCACGAGAACTCGCTCACGGACGCGCTCGTGCGCCCGGACCGCGTGCTGAGCTGCGACATCGACGGCCGCTCCACCCGCTGGCGCAACGACACGGGCGGCGATTGGTACGTGGTCGACCAGTCGATGGAGCAGTCGGCGCGATTCAACGCCAAGGTCGCCGAGGAGACGGGCCTGGCCGACGGCATCGCCAACGACATGGATGACCTGATGGCCCTCCTGGGCTATCCCGAGTTCGAGCAGGTGGCGACCGGCGAGAAGATCTTCACCGACTACTCGGCGCTGTGGCGCAAGCGCTACGACGAGTGCAAGAAGATGCTCGACGACTTCCGCGAGCCGATGGAGGACGGGCGCGACCTCCCCAAGCGCAAGCAGCTCCTGGAGAAGATCCGCTCGATGGCCAAGCAGTACCCGCCGCTCGCGCGCACGCTCGAGTGGCGCTTCGGGCTCACCGACGACCAGATGGCGGTGATCCTCGAGCAACTGAACGAGCAGATCAAGGACTACCAGCGGCAGCGCCGCAACTCCGGCGGGTCCGGCGGTGGCGGTGGCGGTGGCGGCGGCGGTCGCGGGCCCATGGGCCCCGGCCCGGGCCGCTGAACCGCGCGCCTGGCGCGTCCGTATCGCTTTCCGCGCGGGATCCGTCCCGCACTCCCGTCACCCCACACCATCCACACGCCCATGACCACCCGCGCCGCCCTCGTCATCTCGCTCGCCCTGGGCCTCGTGCCGGCCGCCCCGGCCCTCGCGCAGGCCTCCGGACAGCAGCAGGTCAAGCTTGCCTCCGGTACGTGGTGGGGCAGCGTGGGTGACCGCGTGGAACTCACGATCAAGGACCAGCTCTCCACCCGCACGCTGCAGGGGATCGTCCGCAAGATCGACGCGCAGAAGGGCCTCGTCACCGTGGAGGTCACCGTCGACGGCAAGACCTCGCAGCGGCCGATGTTCGCCTCCAGCATCGTGTCCATGAAGACGCTCGGTCCCGAAGATGCCGGCGCGCCGGCGTCCCCGAAGGACAAGGGCGCCGTCACCACGATCGGCGGCGGATCCAAGGGCGCCGACCCCGCAGCCAAGTCGCCCCGCGGCGTTGCCTCGGGCAAGACCGACAAGGAAGGCTGGCCGCTCGACGAGAACGGGTTCCGGATGTCCGACAAGACCCCGGTGTTCGTGCTGCCGTGGGTGGGGCCGGTGGGCCAGACCGCCCGCAACGAGGAGATGGACGCGATCGCCGCCGAGGCCGACAAGTGGGGCCCGGGCCAGATCATCGTCCTCGACATCGACAGCCCGGGAGGATTGGTGACGGAGATCTTCGAGATCAGCGCCTCGCTCGGCGAGATCCGCAAGCGCCACCGCGTGGTCGCGTGGGTGCGCGAGGCGATCTCCGCCGCGGCGTGCACCTCGATGCACTGCGACGAGATCTACTTCCGCACGGTGGGCTCGTTGGGCGCCTCCACGATGATCGCCGGCGCCAACACCGTCTACGGCCCGCAGCTCGACGCGTTCAAGGACGAGATCGGCTCGGTCATCGAGAAGAACGGCCGCCCGCGCATGGTGTTCGACGCCATGGTGCTCGCGAAGGACGTGCTGACCTACACCAAGGATCCGGTCACCGGCAAGGTGACCTGGCACGACAAGGTCACCGGCCAGCCCGGCGAGGTCGTGCTCTCCGACGAGAAGGACAACCTGGTGTTCACGGCAAGCACCGCGCTCGACTCCGGCTTCAGCAAGGGAACCGCCGACACCGAGGCCGAGCTCGGCAAGCTGCTGGGGCTCGACGACTGGTTCGAGCCCGTCAATCCCGGAGAGAAGCAGCCGTACGGGCGCAAGCTCGCCGCCAACTGGAAGAAGCTCTTCGAGGACTGCGAGAAGGACATCGACCTGCAGATCAACATCCTGCAGGGCGCTCCCAAGTCGGACCCCATCGAGCAGACCAGCGCGGAGATCCGAACCATCGAGCGCATCCTGCAGTGGGAGCGTCGCTGCAAGCCCTGCACCGACAGCAAGGGCATCGACCGCGAGCGTCTCGAGAAGATGCTGAAGGACGCGCGCAAGCGCCTGGTCGATCTCCGTCGCGCGCAGCAGCGCTGATCGGGCCCTCGCCGCTCGGAGCGGCGCCGCGCCCGGCTCGTCAGCCGACGTCGCGCCGCTGGAAGAGCAGCACGGCGACGGAGAGCGCCGCCACGACCATCGCCACCGCGTAGGCGGCGGAAGGCACCACGTAGTCGATGCCGATCGTCCGCCCTTGCTGGATGGCGTCCGACAGCCAGAAGACCTGGAAGTTCGGGATCATCGCGTAGGCGGCCTTCAGCCCCCACCACTGCAGCGATGCCGGGTCAAGCGCGGCGGCCGGCGTTCCCTCCGCCGCGAGTCGCTCGAGCATGGCGGTGGTGTCCCGCAGCGGTCGGCCGACCAGCCAGTCGCTCATCAGTCCCAGGAGAAACGCGCCGAAGGTGATGCCCAGGGTGACGACCTGCCCGAAGCGGGTGGACGCGGCCACGGCGATCCCCGCGAGCACCATCAGCCCTCCCCACATCAGGAAGGACGCGACCCACATGTCCCCCTCGAACTGCACCGACGGGGGCACGGGCGTCCAGTCCTTGCCGAAGAGCAGGCAGAGCGCGTAGGCCAGCGCGAGCAGCGGCACGCCGAAGCCGACGGTGGAGGCCGGGAAGTTCCAGCCGTACAGGAAGTTGCACCACACGGCGGCCGCGATCGCCCCGCCGAGCGCCGTGAGGCCGATGGTCAGGACCGGTTGGTGCCACGGGGTGCGCACCGTCTGCATGGTGCCGTGCATCTCGACCAGCATGAACACCAGGACCAGGAAGGCGGTCGCCGCGGTGAGCGCCGCCGCCACGCCGAGGAACTTGCCCCAGACGAACGCCGGTCGCGACACGGGCTTGGAGACCACCGTGAGCGCGGTGCGCTGCTCGATCTCCCGGCTCAGCGCACTGGTGGCAAGGAACGCCGCCAGCAGCGTGCCCGAGACGAACACCGTGCTCAGGGCGATGTCGACGAACATCCGCTGGTCGTCCATGAGCGTGAAGCCCGAGAAGGGGATGCTCATCACCACCAGGAGGCTTCCGGCCAGCAGCACCGCGGGCACCACCGGCTGCCGGAGGCACTCGAGGGCGGTGTTGCGGGCGATCGCCCAGAGCTGCGCGAGGAAGTCCATGGCGGGGAGGGGCCGCAGGACGGCCCGGTGGGGCAGGGATACAGTACCCTGACCCTTCGCGCCGCGTTTCCCGATGCCGACCCAACGAACCGACCAATATGCGTTCCAGCAAGCCACCCGCGTGGCCGGCCTGGGCATCGTGCTCCTGCTTGCGGTCGGCCTGCTGCTCCTGGTGATGGGTCGAGCCGTCGGCAGCACCGCCATGGTGCATGCCTCGATCCTGCCGTTCGTGGGGGTCGGCGCCTGGACGCTCCTGGCGATCGTCTCGCACCAGCAGCGGCTCGCCGCGCTGGAGGCCATGGAGGCCGAGGAGCTGGCCACGGGCCGGGGCGCGACCACCGTCTTCGACTCCGAGCGCGCGGGCGACGCGATGGTGGCGGCTCGTCGGCTCGGGTGGATGAACCGTGTGCTGCTGCCTGCGGGCAGCCTGGCCATCGCGGCCGCCTTGGCGCTGTCCGGGGCGTGGACGTTGCGGTACATGGCGGCCGTCTCGTCGGACGCCGCTCCGGCGTCGGGGGTGGATCTCCCGCCGGAGTTCTCGGCGGGCGCCGCCGCCGGATGGCAGATGGCCGTGGGCGTGGCCCTGGCGCTCGTGACGTTCATCTTCGCGCGCTTCGCCGCCGGGATGGCCAAGCAGCCGGCGTGGCAGAACCTGCGCGCCGGCGCGTGCATGACCGTGGCATCGTCGCTGGCGCTGCTGGCGGTGGCGGTCGGGCTGGTTGCCGAAGCCTTCGGGCAGGTGGCCGTGCTGCGCGGAATGGTGCAGGCGATCGGGGTCGGCGAGATCGCACTGGCCGCCGAGGTGGTGCTGAACTTCATCCTGGCGCTGTACCGACCGCGTCGCGTCGGCGAGGCGCCGCGGGCGGCCTTCGACTCGCGCGTCCTCAGCCTGGTGGCGGCGCCGGATTCGATCGTCCGATCGATCAACGAGGCCGTCAACTACCAGTTCGGCTTCGACATCACCTCGAGCTGGGGGTACCAGCTGCTCCTGCGCAGCGTGGCCTGGCTGGTGGCCCTCGGCGCGGTGGTGCTGGTGGCGCTCTCCTGCATCGTGGTGGTTCCCCCCGGGCAACAGGCAGTGCGCCTCCGCGGAGGCGCCATGGTCGGCGACGTCTACGAGGGCACGGTGATGCTCAAGTGGCCGTGGCCCATCGAGACCGCGTCGGTGCATGACGTGGCCCGGATCCGCTCGCTGGTGCTCGGCCCGAAGCCCATGCGCATCGGCGCGGTCAACGCGTGGGACGGCGACCAGAACCGCGACC